>OLIE01000055.1_pt1 | contig 17308 bp, 18 predicted proteins | sample 1609661 | NCBI WGS metagenome assembly OLIE01 (sample SAMEA4350137, study PRJEB24818) | metagenome | biome: human; feature: gut; material: faeces | place: Denmark | collected 2013-09
CAATATACTCAACATGAACTAGATCTGGTTGCTGCTCAGCTAAACAACAGACCGAGAAAGACACTGAAGTTCAAAACACCGAAAGAGATAATTGAAAGGGGTGTTGCATTGACAGATTGAATCTACAACAGCGTATTTTGCACAGGAGTCGCTGAAAAATACGCGTTAATCGAACAATGGCGACAACAATTTCCCATTGAAGCGATGTGTCAGGTATTTGGTGTATCCAGGAGCGGTTATTACAACTGGGTACAGCATGAACCCTCAGACAGAAAACAAAGTGATGAGCGGCTAAAACTGGAGATTAAGGTGGCACATATCCGCACTCGCGAAACATATGGAACCCGGCGGCTCCAGACGGAGCTGGCAGAGAATGGCATCATCGTTGGTCGTGACCGACTGGCACGTCTTCGTAAGGAGCTAAGGCTACGCTGTAAGCAGAAACGCAAGTTCAGAGCGACTACGAACTCGAACCACAATCTGCCAGTTGCGCCAAATCTGCTGAACCAGACGTTCGCTCCTACAGCACCAAATCAGGTCTGGGTGGCGGACCTGACGTATGTTGCCACACAGGAGGGATGGTTGTACCTCGCTGGCATCAAAGATGTTTATACGTGCGAAATTGTCGGCTACGCCATGGGAGAGCGCATGACAAAAGAGCTGACAGGTAAAGCCCTGTTTATGGCGCTCAGGAGCCAGCGCCCACCTGCCGGGCTAATCCACCACTCTGATCGAGGTTCACAGTACTGCGCATACGATTACCGGGTCATACAGGAGCAGTTTGGTCTGAAAACATCAATGTCGCGTAAAGGTAACTGTTACGACAACGCTCCGATGGAAAGCTTCTGGGGAACGCTGAAAAATGAGAGCCTGAGCCACTATCGTTTTAATAACCGGGATGAAGCCATCTCAGTAATACGGGAATACATTGAGATTTTCTACAATCGTCAGCGTCGTCACTCTCGTCTGGGGAATATCTCCCCGGCAGCCTTCAGGGAAAAATATCATCAGATGGCTGCTTAAAAAAAGAACAAATGGTAGTGTCCGCTATTGCCAGTACACCTCATATCGTTACGGCACATTACCCTGCCCCTCCTGGCACAATAACATCAACCAGCGACTCTTCAAGCCAACACCCCAAATGCATTTCTTTATGAATTAATCCGCAACAAACACACTTCCCATATAGAAATATTTGCAAAAAAAGTGCATGGAAAAAGCTTTTTCTCTACCAATCCGGGATATAAATATTCATCAGCACCACAATATTCCACAGCACTAAATCTCTCCCCGCCGCCCTGTACCTCTGATAATGGTCTAAAATCATTGAGGCCACTTGCGACGACGTTGCTCAATAAGGAAAATTTGGCGTGAATAATATTCAACACCAGTGCAGCATCATCATTACATACTTACACCCGCCGACTACCGCTTTCGATATATTGACTCAATTTTCCAGCCTGGTTAAAAATAGCGACCAGCTCAGTCGCAAATATAGTGGCTACCCTAACTAAGCAACAATAAGGAATACACTATGACTGTTCAAACAAGTAAAAATCCGCAGGTCGATATTGCTGAAGATAATGCATTCTTCCCTTCAGAATATTCGCTTAGCCAATATACCAGTCCTGTCTCTGATCTTGATGGCGTGGACTATCCAAAACCTTATCGCGGTAAACATAAAATTCTGGTGATCGCCGCGGACGAACGTTATTTGCCGACCGATAACGGAAAACTGTTCTCGACCGGTAACCATCCGATTGAAACGTTGCTGCCGTTGTATCATCTCCATGCTGCAGGTTTCGAATTCGAAGTGGCGACCATTTCCGGTCTGATGACCAAGTTTGAATACTGGGCTATGCCGCACAAAGATGAAAAAGTAATGCCATTCTTTGAGCAGCATAAATCGTTGTTCCGCAATCCGAAGAAACTCGCGGATGTTGTCGCCAGCCTCAACGCTGATAGCGAATATGCAGCAATCTTTGTTCCTGGTGGTCATGGCGCACTTATTGGTTTACCTGAAAGCCAGGACGTAGCTGCCGCTTTACAGTGGGCAATCAAAAATGACCGTTTTGTTATCTCCCTTTGCCACGGCCCGGCGGCTTTTCTGGCGCTTCGCCACGGCGATAACCCACTGAATGGTTATTCCATTTGCGCATTCCCAGACGCCGCAGACAAACAAACGCCAGAGATTGGCTATATGCCGGGTCATCTCACCTGGTACTTCGGCGAAGAACTGAAGAAAATGGGCATGAACATCATTAATGACGACATCACCGGGCGAGTACATAAGGACCGTAAACTTCTCACCGGCGACAGTCCTTTTGCAGCGAATGCGTTGGGTAAACTGGCGGCGCAGGAAATGCTGGCAGCTTACGCTGGTTAATCCCTGTTACGTTTGAATGTAAGCGCATAATCAATCGCAGCCGCGTTAGTACTCACGACGTGGCTGCGTTTTTTCACGGGCGTACTGAAGCCCTATGTTAATTTCTTTGCGGTAACGTAATCCGGAACACATTATGCTTATTGAGATAGTGATACGTAGCACTTCCCCCATGTAATTCGGCAATCGCTTTGACTAAAGAAAGACCAAGTCCCTGACCTACGGAATGACGCGAATTATCTCCCCGCCAAAATCTACGGAAGAGTTTTTCAGGCTCATTAATTTTCGTTCCAGGGCTGGCGATATCAATATTAAGATAGCTGTTGGTATCAAGAAAACTGGTTATATGAATACGCGATTTTTCTGGCGAATATCGAATAGCGTTAACAATAAGATTCGATAACATTCGTTGCAGTAAAATTTTATCCGCAAAGATTTGCTGATTGCACTCGACATTAAAGCAAATCTCTTTCTCGTCTGAAAGATATTCAAGATAGTCCAACAAATTTTCGACTTCCTTATTGAGAGAAAGCGAGTCCAGTTTCACCAAAACATTGTTTTTATCTGCCCTGGCAAGAAACAGTATGTTCTCTGTTAACCGCGAAATATTTTCCAGCTCTTCAATGTTTCCGGCAATTGTTTTTTGATATTCAGCGATACTTCTGGTTTGACTGAGCGTAACCTGATTCTGACCCAGTAATGCATTAATTGGCGTTCTAAGTTCATGAGCGAGATCGTCAGCAAACTGACTTAGACGCTCAAAATCTTTGACTAAAGCATGATGCATTTTATTCAACGCCTGCCCAAGAGGTTTTAGTTCTCTCGGTAATGCACTAACCTCAACAGGCTCCCGGCTATCGTTATAATTCAGCGCTTCCGTTACACCACTCAACTTTTTGATCTCTCGTAACCCCGTTCGGATTAACAGCGGACTTAATACTGAGCACAGTATAATGGCGACAATGCAAATTATAATGCTATTGATTTTATACTGTTCAAGCATGTTATGTCTGGCTGAAGCCAATTTAGCCACAGTAACCGTTAATGATGGCGAAACTTCATCAATATTAATTCGTAAAGCATCTATCTCTGTGTCATTAATAATGCTTCTGTAAATGCCAGCTGCGCTGATTGTCTCACTAGCAGGTATGTTATTTAACATGCCATCACTGACATTTGTCCGGTTAACAATTTTATTGATGCTATCACCATGAATGATCAAGATATCCTGACTAACATCCATCATCCGGTTAAAGTACACAGGTAACGTATCTGGATTTACCCCATCAATTAACAACTGCTTGATCTGTGCTGTCCGGTTAATGAGTGTTGTATCATCGCGCCATTTCAACTCACTTGCCAGGCCATTATAGAGAGTCCAGACAATTCCAGCGCCAGCAACAGACAGCAGCAATATAAAAAGCAAGGTTAAACGGACGGTTATAGATAATCTTTTCATTATTTTTTTACCGCTACGAATGAATAGCCCATCCCCCGGATTGTGGCGATTAGCTTTTCAGGAAAAGGATCATCAACTTTTGCGCGGAGCCTGCGAATGGCGACGTCCACCGTATTGGTATCACTATCAAAGTTGATTCCCCAAATTTCACTCGCAATAACCGTTCTGGGTATAATTTCGCCAGCTCTGGAGGCCAGTAGCCAAAGTAACTGAAACTCCTTGCGCGTCAGTGTAATACTGATATTGTCCCTGCTCACACTTTGACTAACAGAGTCCATTCTTAAGCCGCTGATTTCTAATGTTGAATTCAAAGCGTGATGTTGCCTTAATTGTGCCCGAACCCTTGCCAGCAACTCAGAAAATGAAAAAGGTTTTACCAGATAATCATTTGCCCCACTGTCCAGCCCTCTGACTCTGTCATCGACAGAATCCCTTGCAGTAAGGCAAATAACAGGGGTTTGCTTTGCTGTTCTTAACGTTTGTAAGATCTGCCAGCCATCCATACCCGGAAGCATAATATCCAGAATGATCAATGCATAATCATCCTTCAGCGCAAGATAAAGCCCATCTCTGCCATCAGAAACGGCATCGATGACATAACCCGCTTCGGAAAGCCCCTGCGTTACCCATTCCTGGGTCCTTTGATTATCTTCAATAAGTAGAATCTTCATGAAAATAATATGCCATAAATCATATGTTATAGAAACAGCCTGGTTCATTACAAAATTGTAATGCTGCTGTAAGGTTACCCTGGACGCTTTTTCGCTATCCTCAAAACTCATTCACATGACAAGGATATAAACATGTTAAAGCGTTATTTAGTACTCTCGGTAGCAACGGCAGCATTTTCATTACCTTCTTTGGTTAATGCCGCACAACAAAACATTCTTAGCGTGCACATTTTGAACCAGCAAACAGGAAAACCCGCTGCTGACGTGACAGTCACTCTTGAAAAGAAGGCGGATAACGGCTGGTTACAACTTAATACCGCCAAAACAGATAAGGATGGACGAATTAAGGCACTGTGGCCCGAGCAAACTGCAACTACGGGCGATTACCGTGTCGTATTTAAAACCGGGGACTATTTCAAGAAACAAAATCTTGAAAGTTTCTTCCCTGAGATCCCCGTTGAATTTCATATTAATAAAGTGAACGAGCATTATCATGTGCCTTTATTACTTAGCCAATATGGGTATTCAACCTATCGTGGCAGTTAATGCATAAATATGTAAAAGCAGATCTCTGCTACTGTTAGGGAGGACACTCCCTGACAGATTAACAGTAAACGGCTCTTGCTGGCTAACGACAAAAAAGTGTGATGGCTTATGAAAAAGAATCAATTTTTAAAAGAATCAGATGTTACGGCCGAGTCGGTATTCTTTATGAAGCGTCGGCAGGTGTTAAAAGCACTGGGCATCAGTGCAACTGCACTTTCTTTGCCTCACGCTGCGCATGCCGATCTGCTTAGCTGGTTTAAAGGGAACGATCGCCCGCCCGCCCCCGCCGGAAAAGCGCTGGAGTTCAGCAAGCCTGCCGCCTGGCAAAATAACCTGCCACTGACGCCAGCAGATAAAGTTTCCGGTTATAACAACTTCTATGAATTCGGGCTGGATAAAGCCGATCCCGCCGCTAATGCTGGTAGCCTGAAAACCGATCCATGGACACTGAAAATCAGCGGCGAAGTGGCAAAACCATTGACCCTCGATCATGATGACTTAACCCGTCGCTTCCCGCTGGAAGAGCGTATTTATCGTATGCGCTGCGTGGAAGCGTGGTCGATGGTGGTGCCGTGGATTGGTTTTCCGCTGCACAAATTGCTGGCGCTTGCCGAACCTACCAGCAATGCGAAGTATGTCGCTTTCGAAACAATTTATGCACCGGAACAGATGCCAGGCCAGCAGGACCGCTTTATCGGTGGTGGGCTGAAATATCCTTATGTCGAAGGATTGCGTCTCGACGAAGCAATGCATCCGCTCACACTGATGACCGTAGGTGTTTATGGCAAGGCGTTACCGCCACAAAATGGCGCGCCGGTGCGACTGATTGTGCCGTGGAAATATGGCTTTAAAGGGATTAAATCGATAGTCAGTATTAAGCTGACCCGCGAGCGTCCGCCAACCACCTGGAATCTGGCAGCGCCTGACGAATACGGTTTTTACGCCAACGTTAATCCGTATGTTGATCACCCGCGCTGGTCACAGGCTACCGAACGATTTATTGGTTCAGGCGGCATCCTCGATGTACAGCGCCAGCCAACGCTACTGTTTAATGGTTACGCCGACCAGGTGGCATCGCTGTATCGTGGCCTGGATTTGCGGGAGAATTTCTAAATGCGTCTGACAGCAAAACAGGTGACATGGCTGAAAGTTTGCCTGCATCTTGCCGGATTGTTGCCGTTTCTCTGGCTGGTCTGGGCGATCAATCACGGTGGACTGGGTGCCGATCCGGTGAAAGATATTCAGCATTTTACTGGTCGCACTGCACTGAAATTTTTGCTGGCGACCTTGTTAATCACACCTCTGGCACGCTACGCAAAACAGCCGTTATTGATACGCACTCGCCGCCTGTTAGGATTATGGTGCTTTGCCTGGGCGACACTGCATTTAACAAGTTACGCATTGCTGGAGCTGGGCGTGAATAATCTGGCGTTATTAGGTAAGGAGTTAATTACCCGGCCTTATTTAACGTTAGGTATTATCAGCTGGGTAATTTTGCTTGCTTTAGCGTTCACTTCAACCCAGGCGATGCAGCGAAAACTCGGCAAGCACTGGCAACAGTTGCATAATTTCGTCTATCTTGTCGCGATTCTGGCCCCAATACATTATCTGTGGTCAGTGAAGATTATTTCACCGCAGCCGCTCATCTACGCTGGGCTGGCTGTACTGCTTTTAGCCTTACGGTATAAGAAGTTGCGTTCCCTTTTTAACCGGTTACGCAAGCAGGTTCACAACAAATTATCTGTATAACTTCATATTGCCGACAAAGTACGCGTTATCCCTGCCGGATGTGGCGCGAGCGCCCTATCCGGCATACACAGATCGCATCAGGTTATGTTTCGTTTGTCATCAACCTCAAATCACCAAAATAATTTATTTTATTTCAATAAGATAGATAAGTAGAACTGAGAAAGCCATGCTCTCGTTTCCTAAGAGTTGTTGCATTTTGCTATATGTTACAATATAACATTACACATCATATACATTAACTCTGGAGGAAACTGTTTTGGCGATTCGTCTTTACAAACTGGCTGTTGCTTTAGGTGTCTTTATTGTTAGCGCTCCTGCCTTTTCGCATGGTCATCACTCACACGGCAAACCCTTAACAGAGGTCGAACAAAAAGCTGCTAATGGTGTTTTTGATGATGCCAATGTACAAAACCGAACGCTCAGTGACTGGGATGGAGTCTGGCAATCCGTTTATCCTTTACTGCAAAGTGGCAAACTTGACCCCGTCTTTCAGAAGAAAGCGGATGCAGATAAAACTAAAACATTTGCTGAAATTAAAGATTATTATCACAAAGGTTATGCAACAGATATCGAGATGATTGGCATTGAGGACGGCATTGTTGAATTCCATAGAAATAATGAAACAACATCGTGTAAATATGATTACGATGGATACAAAATACTCACCTATAAATCAGGCAAGAAAGGCGTTCGTTACTTATTCGAATGTAAAGATCCTGAAAGCAAAGCCCCTAAATATATACAATTTAGCGATCATATAATTGCACCACGAAAATCATCTCATTTTCACATTTTTATGGGTAATGATTCACAGCAATCTTTATTAAATGAAATGGAAAACTGGCCAACGTATTATCCATATCAGTTGAGTAGCGAAGAAGTGGTCGAGGAAATGATGTCTCATTGAGTATTCTCATGATAACGCCTCGATGCCGCTTTAGTAAGTTATCATAACTGCCACTGGTCCATCCACAAACGCCACTGAATGCAAGCTAGCTACAGACACGCTCATCACTATGACGTGTCTGTATATTAATAAGCTAACCCGCATTGAGTTAACCAATAACGGATTCCATACACAATACGGCCAACAGAGAAAGATACCTGTGCTCACGCCATTGCTTATATTGGCTGGTTACAATATGCACTATCAATTTTTTAAATAACAAATTATTAAAACCACATCTGTATAAGGAATTTTTAAGGTTCGTGGGATAGCTTGACTGTGAAAATCACAGGAGCTACAAAAATGAACCGATTCTCAAAAACTCAAATTTATTTACATTGGATAACGCTGCTTTTCGTTGCAATAACCTATGCCGCGATGGAACTCCGTGGCTGGTTTCCTAAAGGTAGTAGTACTTATCTGCTGATGCGAGAAACACATTACAATGCGGGTATATTCGTTTGGGTGTTAATGTTTTCACGCCTGATTATAAAACACCGTTATAGTGATCCTTCTATTGTGCCACCGCCACCTGCCTGGCAAATGAAAGCGGCTTCGCTAATGCACATCATGCTTTATATAACCTTCCTTGCACTTCCTCTGCTGGGGATTGCTTTGATGGCTTACAGTGGAAAATCGTGGAGTTTCCTTGGTTTCAATGTGTCTCCCTTTGTTACCCCAAACAGCGAAATTAAAGCACTGATAAAAAATATTCACGAAACCTGGGCAAATATAGGCTACTTTTTAATCGCAGCTCACGCTGGCGCAGCACTCTTTCATCACTACATTCAGAAAGATAATACTCTGTTACGAATGATGCCTCGCCGCAAATAAGTCGATCCCCTGACAAGGAAATGTGAACCATGGACATCAACGCGTCATAAATGTTTACGCAAGTGCACAATGCACCCTTTCCACTATCAACAAGGAGGAGCAGAAACTGTGTAAATCGTACAATGGTAAGACTTATCAAAAATACAGGTTAATTTTGGTATTTAAACCTTTTTTACTTGTTAGTATGATACAAAGGCTTTCAAAAAAGCTGGGAAATTCAACAACTCTTGGAAATTATGGACTTTGTCCCGCGGCTTTAATCTGACGGCCGCGTTCCTTTTTTGACTCAATTATTGACCCCTTCTCTACGCAACTTCAGTTCCCACCACCAACTTTGCGGCAGTTTCATAGGATGAATGTCTAAAAGAATAATGGTGAGCGATAAGAAAACGACTGAATAACTGCACATTTTCGCTCGAAAGCTTCCTGTCAGATCCATAGCGAATCAAGTGCTGAATGTCACAGTATCGAACAGAAAACAGTGACGATCTAACCCTTCAAGAATATTCTACGATTGTTCTGTTTAGGAAAAGCAAGGCGGGAAGTCGGGAGATAAGTCATTGATAAAGTGGCGGAGAGAGGGGGATTTGAACCCCCGGTAGAGTTGCCCCTACTCCGGTTTTCGAGACCGATGATACCGAATCGCAAAATCAAAAGGTTATAAATTTTTCTTGGAATAAATGTCTTAAAAACATACACGAAAAATCAATAAACTACGTTGAATTCAATAAGAATATTCCAAGCCTTCTTTGAGTTATTTTTGACCAGTTTGCTGTTTTTCTTTCTCATAAAATATTTCCTGATATCCCTTAACATTACTGATACTCAAGTAGTGAATTTATGAGCAATCCTAATCCATGCATGACGTGTGGTGCCTGTTGTGCATTTTTCGCGTCTCTTTTTACTGGGCTGAAGCAGATGATGCTGGCGAAAGGTTTATCAGAAAACCGTAGCGCCTTCTTGCATACGACGTGTCCGCAGTTTTATATAATCCCGACCAGAAACCTCTTATAAAAAGTCGATACACAAATATCATGGATAATCACCACCTTCTGACGAAGAATATCTGATGAAATTAATCGCCCCTCTCCTGAGACCATTGCGCTGGGGTAAATTTGTAACTACGTGTGTACAGTGAGGTGTCGTATAGCACGCCGTCAGGAAATGCAAGGTGCCCCCGATATCCCCGACTACAAGTCAGCAAACAAAGTGATTGGCTGGCAATCCACATCACAGAAATGGACAATGCTACTTTATAATCGAGCTTGGTAGCCACCTTGATGGTCACTTTTAAAAAAAGCGTTTACACAAAATGATAAGCAGGCTCACAGGACCTCCCTCTAATCATCCACATTGTAAAGCTCCTTTGTTGTAAGTAAGATCCGGCACCCTAATAATATCAAAAGGATCAAAATCATCACTGCATCCTTCCACAAGACATTTCATTGCTCGTAGATCACCATATAGCTCTGAAGAGTGATGCGGACATAACAGACCATAAACTTTACATTTAGAACCTTCTTTACCTTGTCTACTTTCCTCAATTTTTACTTTCAATGAATACAGAAAAAAAAGCTCCCTGATATAACCATCCCTGTCATCTATCGTCATCCCCTCCCTCAGTGCTCCGACAACCTCATCAGTATTTTCATTTCTCACCTCAAATACACTATTTCTCTTATCCATCAGCCCACTTACAAAAGCACTTAGCTCTTGATAAATTTCCTCAAGCTCATTACTATTTCTGGCATTTGAGTATATAGAGATCATAACATCAAGTTTATCTTGTAATTCAGGAGTAAGAAAATGATTATGATTAAGTTCACTTACTGATTCCGGAGTCGAAGGGTTACCTCTTCCTGATACATACATCCATGAATAAAGATTTGCTGAAGAGCCACTTGTTGGTAACATATCAAAACCCCCTTAACAAATAAATATTATAAAAAATATGGCTGTATAAAAATATTATACCTTACTTAATACCACACTAATAAGATCTTGCTTTCCTCCATGATAAGATTGCATGATTTCATGTCTACTCCATGAAATATCAGAAACATTATAAGATGATATATCTATTGGATTAAATTCATTTCTCACACGATCATATAAAACATTTGTTTCTGTTGTATCAACAAAAAGAATTCCTTTTTTTCCAGTCTCTCAAACATATCATAAATAGCATGCTCAGCCTGTGCTGGCAAGGACGAAATATTTAAAAGCGATTCTCCATTTATTTTATCCATTCTAATACCAATAATATCTCTATTATCGCCATATATTTTCTCTGCACTCCCGGCACCATAATACTGGTTGAAACAACGAACTTCGCTTGTCACCTCTTCATGGCTTTGAGATATAGTAAACATCTTCAACACTTTTGTTGTATTTTCCATATCTTCATACACGACAGCATTACCACCTTTACCAATAACGTTACCTAGCACGGGTGATTTGTTGTTGCTAAGCCTCAGCAACGCTGACTGAGTATAATCCGCTGGCGGTAACTCCGGCTGCGCATAATCCACTGGAGGTAAATCAGGTCTGTTCGAACGAACAGATCCTCTTTCTATAGTCGTGCTCACTGTCGATGAATTCAGCATAGCCTCAATTTTTCTGGTGATCTCTCCCTTAGGCCATCCCAGTCTATACAGCATATTAGTAAAACATCCACTATGACTCTCTCTTGTCACGCAAAACCTATTATCACTTAAAACAACGCGATATGTTCTGTTGCTAACCTTTACTTGCGCCCCATTATCAGAGTGAGCGGCAGCATCCCTTACAGAGGGATAAAACACGATTATCAGGCAAAGTCAGGTTTCTGGTTAAAGAATTCCATGAACACCCCAAATTTACAGAAGATGGTGATAGCATACATTTCAACCTTCAAAATGAATCAATCTTTACTTTCTTAACAAACATCACCATGACATGACAACAAAAAACTGGAAATTAACTATTGTTTTTGAGTATCTGGCAACTCATTCATCCTTCCAGCATCCCGTCAGACGAACGTTTACGAACTATAAATCAGGTATTACTGGCCCTCGAAATCTGGAGATACTGACGTATCAACACGGTTCAGTAACACCCGATACCTCTTCCAGACTGTCAACAACGATGTCTCTTCATCCGTTGCGATCTGCAGCATCCTGAATATGAATGCCATAGCTTACGGCATCACGAAAAGTTTATGAGCGGCTCAAAGCATCAAGTATAGTGTTGCCGATCATATCGACTGTATGCTGATCGATAAGCCTGCTACGGCTGTCATGGACGGCGCGTATTACACTTTCGTATACGTTGCTTAAATCTGCTGCGGAAAGTGGTATTCGCTTACCTATATCCAAAACGTAATCCGCATAGGCATTTTCAGCACGATTAGGAGCAATGGGAGCAGAGTATCCTGCCGGGGCGGAAAAGTTGAAGTTGGACTGTAATGAGGGAATTTTCATGTTTATATCTAATACCCTGCAAATCATTTATTACAACAAAATAAACTATATCAAATTCATTTACCATGAACTGCATGTATACTGACTTGTGTTCATGATTATATTAGGGTGGTTAAACTCAATAAAGTCACAAAAATGATTATAATTATGCAATGGTGTAAAATTAAAATATTTCTTAACTCCTTTCCCCAAACCATCATAATATGGATGAGCATCTACTTTACTATGCATAAAAGAAAGTCCCTCAAGTAGAGCAGGATGATTACTACGGTTAACAATTATTGCACTATTTTCAATATTTACACTATCATTACGACGATCCACATGCATTGAAATTCCATCAGGAGCATATATTGTACCAAGCTTACCTGTAAGTATCATATCCATATCAAGATAGATACACCCCTCCCCGAATGAAATACCGTGATTCTTTGTATTATATGTGCACCTGAATATCTCTCCTGCTTTTAATAAGGCTAAATTTCTGAAGAAATCAAACCATGCATGATTTCTTTTCTTTGCATACATAGAAATCAAAGAATCCTGCGCCTTTGAAATTTCCCTCAGCTCTTTCTCTAACAGATTCAACAAGTATTCATCTCTTTTGTCTTCAGTTCGTAACCTTTGTTCACATATAATATCATGATAAATATCTGATAGTTTTCTGTCATACATACTGAAGTCAACATCTTCCCGATAGATTATCATTACATTTTCAAAATCTCGTTCCAATTTTGAAAAAGCAGTCTTTTGGTTGACTGAAAAATCGCCATCAACAAAAATACCTATCATACGATCACTCTCTATCCTTGCCGCATTTGTGACATTATCTAAATAGGGATGCTGCTTAGTATTAACTATTGGAACCTCATCTTTCTTATATCGTTCAGGATTAGGTTCAAACCACTGAAAAAGAATAGGCGTTTTTTCATCAATGACCTTTAACTCATATTCCTTTCCTGCAAAAGAAACCGTTTGACAGGGTGAACTCTGCACTATATTTACTGAGTTACCAGAACAGGTCGAAGTAATACCCGCACGTTACCTCCAGATACGCTGCTGGAATGTGCGGGACGGACGCGGTGGGCGTTCAGAGTAAGGCAGTCTGACTGAGATTATCCAGTGTCGGAAGTCGAAGCTGAGGTCTTTCTGAAACTCGTAACCACGTCTGCGGTAGTTCTGAATTAGCCACTCTGCCTGCTCTTCAGTACATGGATCATGCTGGAACCAGTCAGATTTGAATGCATGAGAACGCCGCCCGTGCCTGCTGGCAAAGACGGCTGAATTATCAGAATTGTGTTGTCTGGAATTTTGCGCCATCGGCTTTCTCCGGTGGCACAGTGTTACTCAACAGGGGTTCAGCCCTGCGCTGAATTGTAGATGAATTCACTCATCTTCAAAAGCAGAAAAACCAGCCTTAATTTTTTTCAATCAGAAGACCGCATACGATGTGACAAATTCATTTGCACGCAAAATAAAACCATCCGTCACAAGCCCATCCACCAAATGAATTAACGCAGCTCCACTCTTCCTTTGTTGAGACTGTAAACATTTAATACGGCAGTGGCTGACAATAGCGCCATTCTCAACGCGCACAGTATAGAGGCCATCCTCACTAAAAATTTCACGTAATTCTTCGATTTTCATCAACAGAATCCTTCCAGATAAATAGCACTCCCCCTGTTCGGGGTCCATCCCTCTTCTCCCTGCGCGCTACTTAAGTATTTTTGATTCTATTCTGGCACCGTCCAAAACTTCAAACACGTTGAAAATAAAAACAAAAAACCCGCCGAAGCGGGTATACTCAAACAATCTGGAAAATATTTCTTGGATTTGTAATAGGTCTGTTGATGGAGAACAACTCACGAATTAAATCTTGGCTCAAGCCAGTTTTCATAAGAATTCTTAGCCAGGTTGCATCATCCAGCATTTCAATCGCCTCGGCCAGCATACCGGGTTCTTCAGGGCGCAAAAGTTCATCACCAGGTTCAACTCTCGTATACCCTCTGGAATTAAGATGCATATAGCCAGTTCTTGCCTGTTCCTGGGTCAATAAGCCTAATGCGCTGGCTCGATAAATACACATTTTAAGGCTGATTTTCCATCTAAGTTTAAATTCAACCAGAGCATTCCAGTCGAATTGCTTACCTCGTATTCGTGGAAATTCTTTAATGAAAGATAACCTGGGAACTAATAAGGCGCTCGAAAAGTGATCGGCTTGTGATTCCGTAAGTTTATCACCTGTCGTTATGCCCTCATGCATTACTAAATGCCCTAATTCATGACCTAAATCAGAGCGAAATCTACATATGCTTTTTTTAACATTGTTCCTGATGATAACAGGCCTGTTATTGTGAACAGTAAAAGCATCAACACGATCATCGACTCCCGTAACATGCGCAACGATTACCCCTAAACTCTCCGCCAATTTAACCATTGATGATATAGGGCCAAGACCTAAATTCCAGGCACGGCGACAATCTTCTGCCACTCGCTCAATATCATTCGGAGTAAGTAATTCAGCCCCTGGGTGCTCCGGTATGTTAACGTCAGGAAATTCGATTTCACCTTCAACAGCAGAAATTATAATATTAAGAATCTCAGCCCTGGCCAATACACTATTAGTCAGCGTTTGAGTCCTGGACTTCTTACTCCGAAAATGGCAGACATCACTTTCCAGAGCGTATTTTCGTTCAGTAAAAAGAAAACTGGACTTAATCATAAGCGCTGAAGATATTAACTCAAGACATTGCTCCGATGGCCTGCACCCCTTCTCCAGTTTGCTAACGAATTGCTTTGTCTTGCCAATTTTTTCGGCTAACTCTTCACAAGAAAGCCCAACAGCCATTCTCGCTAGTTTGAGCTTATCACCCCGATACTCAGTGAAGTTATTCACCTGATGTTCCATCACTGCTCACATCCAAATCTTTATCCTTCGTACGCCGACGAAGAGGCACCTTATTAATCTCCGCTTCGTCAGGGAGTGTGTTATAATCAAGAGGCATAAGCGGCATCGATGCTGTAGATTGATGAGAAACTATACTAATCTGAGCACCATAAGTATTAAATCCAACAAGAGCTACCTCCCAACGAGGCAGTGTGGACTCTAATTCACCATCGCCCTCTTCGGATAAAAAAGGCTCAGCTATGACTCGCCATGTAATATCTTGCTCAGCCTCAACATCACCAAACAATGAGAGTTGCTCATACTCTACTTTATTTCGACGCAGACGATGTTTCTTTTTGGGGTTATTAATGCAATCTTTGGTAAATTGTAGCGGAACTTTATTTAAAGCAACTACATAGTCCAACCCCTTGGAAATCATCTCAAGGCCAGGAATTGCATCTTCATTTTGAATAAGATGATTTCTGACCCAATCATAAGCCCTTACACCTTCAGACCAGTTGCTGTCTAATGCGTGCTTATGATAGTACAGCTGCTCAAGTACGTTAGCGATCTCCGCCAACAAGTGGCGAACATAGTTTTCAGCAAGATAAGGTTGAAATTCCCAACAAGGAGCTAACTGATTTTCATTCATTTCAAGTTTCGCTTTTTTTAGAATTCGTAAACCACATATTTTCGCATTTTTCTATTTTTGTCAACCAGACTAATGCAAAAACCCGCCGAAGCGGGTTAAGTGCGGGTGCGTTGAGGATGCCTGGCACATCAGAGGTGGCGGGAGATTACTCCCCCGCCGGGTCTCTTACTCCTCAGGTTCGTAAGCTGTGAAGACAGCGACCTCCGTCTGGCCGGTTCGGATTCGTACCTCGCAGAGGTCTTTCCTCGTTACCAGTGCCGTCACTATGACGGTTAAACAGATGACGATCAGGGCGATTAACATCGCCTTTTGCTGCTTCATAGCCTGCTTCTCCTGTCAACGCAAAGCAGAAGTGTCACCTTCGGTGCGAAACAGAGATGTCATGCTTTGGTTCAGAGAATGCGTTTGACCGCCTCGCTATATACTTCCGAGCGTTCTCTTTTCCCAACAGAAATCACGAAAACGACAACTTTCTCGTCTATAACCTGGTATACAAGGCGATAGCCTGAAGACCGGAGCTTAATCTTGTAACAATCAGGCATACCACGGAGCTTGTTTGCTTCAATCCGGGGTGACTCAAGTACTTCAACCAGCTTCTTTTTCAACTGTTCACGTACCGTCGAGCCCAGCTTTCGCCATTCCTTTAGTGCCCGCTCGTCAAAATCCAGAAAATACGCCATCAGAGTTCATCCAGCGTCACACGTACTGGCTTAGGATTACGAAGCCGTTCTTTCACTATCTCCACAAGTTCAGCATCTTCATCACTCAGGAGTGTCTGTTTGAACGGCAAGCGTTCATTGTCAGCGATATACTCGAGCATGAGACGAAGCGCTTCAGAAGGAGTTACACCCATTTTTTCAAGCGCGGCGTAAGAACGCGCTTTAAGTTCATCGTCAATACGCAGGTTAATGCTACCCATGTCTTACACCTCTTGTAATTACAAATGTCATTACAAGTATCGCACTACAACATGCTTAGGGCAAGTCACGAAGGAAGTCAGAAAGTAGTCGTAAGAACGGTGATCACTGTCCGCTTTGTGCCAGGAGCAGCCATTGCTAAGTCCATCCTGTATTGTGCAGGTCAGCTCGTTTTTAAAGAGTCCGGCCATCATCTTACTGGTACAGACACCATATACTTTGTGACGGTCAGGCTACATATGCACAACTCAACTTATTCATCTATTTTTTGCTTTAGCATGTCAGTGTTGCTTTCTCGTCGGCGGGTGAGCGGTGACCTGACCTGTCGATAAAGGAACGTAACACGTTTTATGCAACACCCGCATGCGGCAGAAAATTATTGCCGAACGTTTACCCCTGTCAACAAGCTTTACTTTCTGAGGCGCGCCAGCCCGCGAGGAAAACAATCTGAACATCAAACAATTAATGACACAAGAAATACGATTAAAGATTTTTTTGTGCATGCCGATAGTGCTTTTTTAAAAGGAGAAATCTATGTCTGTCACAATTCAGGGAAATACCTCAACCGTTATTTCAAACAACTCCGCCCCGGAAGGAACATCAGAAATAGCCAAAATCACAAGACAAATTCAGGTGCTGACTGAAAAGCTTGAGAAAATCTCATCGGAAGAGGGGATGACGACACAGCAGAAAAAAGAAATGGCTGCATTGGTACAGAAGCAAATTGAAAGCCTCTGGGCTCAACTGGAGCAGTTGTTAAGGCAGCAGGCAGAGAAAAAGAATGAAGACGCGACAGTTCAGCC
>OLIE01000057.1_pt1 | contig 17052 bp, 10 predicted proteins | sample 1609661 | NCBI WGS metagenome assembly OLIE01 (sample SAMEA4350137, study PRJEB24818) | metagenome | biome: human; feature: gut; material: faeces | place: Denmark | collected 2013-09
GCAGTATATAATTCTGTATTAGTAAATGGTACTCATAAGGCTCCTACTATAAAAGTGGCTGAAGCTTCAAAAATAATAGAGAATTCACAGCGTGATGTTAATATCGCTTTTATGAATGAATTGGCTAAGATATTTAATGCTATGGGCATTGATACCAATGATGTAATCGAAGCCGCTTCATCCAAATGGAATTTTATAAAGTTGAAACCGGGTCTTGTAGGAGGTCATTGCATCAGCGTAGATCCTTATTATCTAATTCAAAAAGCTCAAGTATATGGTGTATTGCCACGGATTATGTCTGCTGCTCGTAGACTGAATGACGGAATGGGAGATTATGTGGCTAATCAAGTAATCAAATTGATGAATAAAAAAGGAGTACTTGTAAAAGACTCAAAGATATTGATTCTTGGAATAACATTTAAAGAAAATTGTCCTGATATTCGAAATACAAAGATAGTTGATATATACTCTACTTTAAATGAATACTCAAGTAATATTGTTGTTTATGATCCATGGGCTGATAGCGAGAAAGTTTTCCGAGAATATGGTATTCGGGTGATAAATAATGATATAGATGATTTACAAGAAAAGTTTGATGCTGTTGTATTGGGAGTTGCTCATAGTCAGTTTAAGAATATAGATGTACGGCGATTTTTATCTCATGGGTATGGGGTGGTATATGATGTCAAGGGGGTGCTGGGCACTGAGGCAATTGACGGTCGCTTGTAAATTATGTTGTCTGTAATCTGTCCTGTTTACAATGAAGTAAAGTATATCGATGTTTGCATTCGGTCTATTTTACTTCAAGATTATTCCCAAAAGAATTTAGAAGTTCTATTTGTGGATGGGCTGAGTTCTGATGGGACTCGTGACATAATCAAAAGATATAGTGTTGAATATCCATTTATAAAACTGCTGGATAATCCCCATCGGATTGTTCCATTTGCTATGAATATTGGAATAGAGTCTGCTGTTGGAAACATCATTATGCGTCTAGATGCACATGCTTTATATCCTTCTAATTATTTTTCTACCCTTGTGAGTGAACTTAACAGACTTGGTGCGGATAATGTTGGAGCAACTTGTCGAACAGATGTTTTGAATAAGACTTCTAAAACTTTGGCCATAAGGGAAGTTTTAAGTAATAAGTTTGGTGTGGGAAATTCGAGCTTTCGTTTGGGGGTCAGTAAAGTTATGGAAGTCGATACTGTTCCATTTGGTTGTTGGAAACGGAATGTTTTTGAGAAATATGGATATTATGATGTCCGTTTGATACGCAATCAGGATATTGAACTGAATAAGCGAATTATTCGTGGCGGAGGACATATTTATATTGTATCTGATACTTATTGTACATATTTGGCAAGAGAAACGTTTGGAAGTATCTCTCATAACAATTATTTGAATGGAAAGTGGAATGTTCTGACAGTGTATTATACTGGGCAGTTCGATTCTCTCTCTATGAGACATTTTATCCCTCTGTTGTTTGTTTTATCATTATTAATTCCGATATTATTATCTATCCTATATTTTCCGATCATTTTCCTCACGCTATTTTCTCTATTTCTCTATTTGACCATGTTGGTTGGTATTTGTATTTCACTTAGTCTGAATAAGGGATTGAACTTCTTTTATTTGTTAACTTCTTTTGTAACATTACATTTATCTTATGGTTGGGGATCCTTAATCGGAATGTTTGAATTATTAGTAAAGAAAATTAATATTGAATTTTGTTGATGTGCTATTGAAATCTCTTTTTGACCATATTGTTGCTTTTCTCGGTCTCCTTTTTCTTTCTCCAATTTTATTAGTAACAGCTATTCTTATTCGTGTTAAGATGCCTGGAGGTCCTGTTATATTCAAACAGAAAAGAGTGGGGCAGTATGGTAGATTATTTACCATGTATAAATTTCGTTCTATGACGGTTGGACATTCCGGTAGTTCTGTTTCTGTAAAGGGGGAAAGCCGAATCACGCCATTGGGGGCTAAATTGAGAAAATATAAGATTGACGAACTTCCGGAATTATGGAATGTGCTGATAGGAGATATGAGTTTGGTTGGTCCTCGTCCTGATGTTCCGGGATATGCTGACAATCTGCAGGGAGGCGATAGGAGGATGTTGCTTTTAAAGCCAGGTATTACTGGACCTGCCAGTTTGAAATATCGTAATGAAGAAGAATTGCTGGCAGGGCAGGATAATCCTCAAAAATATAATGATGAGGTTTTGTTCCCTGATAAAGTGCGAATAAATATAGAGTATTTGGATAACTGGTCATTTTGGAATGATATTAAAATCATCGTTTATACCGTTTTTGGAAAAGATATGTAGAATTTTACTTTTCCTCTTGATTCCCTATTACGTAAGAAAATGAAATTATAATAAATAGTTTATTATGAACAAACGAATCTGGCTTTCGCTTGCTCACATGGGTGGCCGTGAGCAAGACTTTATAAAAGAGGCTTTTGATACGAACTGGGTTGTCCCTTTGGGACCTAACGTGGATGCTTTTGAGCAATCTTTGGCCGAATATTTGCATGAAGACCGTCGTGTAGTGGCTTTGAGTGCTGGAACGGCTGCACTTCACTTGGGCTTGATTCTTCTGAATGTGAAGCCCGGTGATGAAGTGATCTGCCAAAGCTTTACTTTTGCCGCCTCTGCCAATCCGATTTCCTATCTGGAGGCCAAACCTGTTTTTGTGGACAGTGAGAAGGATACCTGGAATATGGATCCGGTATTGCTCGAGGAGGCTATAAAGGACCGTTTGCGCAAGACGGGTAAGCTCCCGAAGGCTATTATTCCTGTCCACCTTTACGGTATGCCTGCCAAGATGGACGAGATCATGGATATTGCGGGTCGTTATGGTATCCCCGTATTGGAGGATGCCGCGGAGGCTTTGGGTTCGGAATTGAACGGACGGAAGTGTGGCACATTCGGTGAACTGGCCGCTCTCTCTTTCAATGGCAACAAGATGATCACGACTTCCGGTGGAGGTGCTCTGATCTGTCGTACGGAAGAGGAGGCCCGACAGACAAAGTTCTACGCTACGCAGGCTCGTGATGCCGCTCCGCATTACCAGCATACCCATATCGGTTACAATTACCGTATGAGCAACATCTGTGCGGGTATCGGTCGTGGGCAGATGTTTGTCCTCGATGAACATATTGCCCGTCGCCGTGCCATTCACTCTTTGTATGTTGATTTGCTGAAAGATGTGGCGGGTATTACGGTCATGGAGAACCCTGATTCGCGGTTTGCTTCCAACTTTTGGCTGACTTGTATTCTGGTTGATCCGAAGCTTGCGGGTAAGAGTCGTGAGGATATCCGTTTGAGGCTGGACTCCGAGAACATAGAGACGCGTCCTTTGTGGAAGCCGATGCATCTTCAGCCTGTGTTCACGGATGCTCCGTTCTATGGGAATGGTACGAGTGAAAGGTTGTTCGATATCGGCCTGTGTCTGCCTTCGGGACCTACATTGACAGATGAGGATATCAGGAGAGTGGTGGATACGATCAGAGCGATATAAATAAAATAAATCTAATTACTCATGGGAAACTTAACAGAAAATGATTTTCAGCGTGTGGCGGATTTACTTGGCATTGAGGTAGCAGTGGTAAAAGCTGTACAGGCAGTTGAGACCGGTGGGCATGGGGGCTTTGTGGCTCCGGGGCGACCGATGATCTTATTCGAAGGTCACATCTTTTGGCGTGAACTCAAGAAGCGGGGACTAGATCCGGAGAGGTATGTTGCGGGCAATGAAAATATTCTTTATCCTAAATGGGAGAAGGGTCATTATTATGGCGGGATGAAAGAGTATGAACGTCTGGAAAAGGCCCGGGAAATACATAAAGAAGCTGCTGATGCTTCCACTTCATGGGGAATGTTCCAAGTGATGGGCTTTAACTATGCGATGTGCGGGTATGGCAGTGTGGAGGAAATGGTGAAAGATATGTGTGTCGGAGAAGATAAGCAACTGGAAGCTTTTGCGAGGTTTGTGAAACTTGCTAAGTTGCAGTCCTATCTGGAGCAGAAAGACTGGGTCGGGTTTGCCAGGAGGTATAATGGACCCGGATATGCCCGGAATCAGTATGATAAAAAACTGGAAGGGGCTTATCGGAAGTTTACGAAGGAGTAGAAAAGAAATGTAATAGATAGGAGAAAGTAGGTTCTAATGAAAATATCAGGAAAGTCATAGATGTAATCAGATAGAATGAGTAACAATATACCCAAATGGGTATAGATTCCTGCCTTGCTCCCACTTTTATACCATATCGGGTATAAAGGTGGGAGTCTTTTATTGTATTTGTACCTAAACGGGTATAATATGGGAAATCAAACAATAGTAAAGTATGTGACGCAGATGCGTGGGGAAGAGGGTGTCCAGAAAAGGATACTCTCTTTTTTATTTCCTGAGAATGTGATACTTATAACTTTTCTGAGTGATCGGTTCCGGATGCCCTGTTTTTCTTTGTCATCTTCCTGTAAATGTCCACCTTTGCAATGTTGATCAACGAAGTGTGAATAAAATTAGTAGTAATAACATGAACAAAAGGAGATTAGGAATATGACTTGGCACTACCCGTGCATTGCTTCAGGGTGTTGAGTTTCAGAAGATAGGCAGTATCGGCACTTCGGGCGGTCATGATTCCGGTAATGGTGATGGAGACATTGTGGATGATCCGACTGCATAATAACTTTAATCAGATAAATACATGAAGAAGAATAGCTGGAATATCCTTTTAAAGGTGATTATAGCTGTGGCAAGCGCCATTGCAGGAGTGATAGGAGGGCAGGGATTGCTCTGATAGCTGACCGATCGTTTCGGTTGAAAAATAAATGCCGGTATCTGTTCGGAAGAATGGGTACCGGCATTTATTATTATGGTTAGCAAAACCGATAATTAAGAATAATCTTGTATATTTGTGAGTGAAACGATTAATAGAAATGTGTTATGGCTAAACTTTACCCGATTGGGATACAGAACTTTGAGAAAATACGTAGGGAAGGCTATCTTTATATAGATAAGACTGCATTAGTCTGTAGATTGGTAAAAACGGGTTCATATTATTTCCTGAGCCGTCCCCGTCGCTTTGGCAAGAGTCTGCTGATATCTACTCTTGAAGCTTATTTTCAAGGGAAAAAGGACTTGTTTCGTGGTTTGGCTATGGAGGAGTTGGAAAAAGATTGGATAAAATATCCGATTTTACATCTGGATCTGAACACCGAAAAGTATGATACGCCCGAAAGCCTGGATCGAATATTGAACGATACGTTGGCTAAATGGGAAATGGTGTACGGGACTGCTCCTTCTGAAACTTCTATTCCTTTGCGTTTCAAGGGTATTGTACAGCGTGCCTGTGAACAGTCGGGGCAGCGGGTGGTGATTTTGATTGATGAATATGATAAACCGATGTTGCAGGCTATCGGTAATGAGGAGTTGGGAGAGAAGTATCGTGATACACTGAAAGGTTTTTATTCTGTGCTGAAAACGATGGACGGGTATATCCGCTTTGCCCTTTTGACGGGAGTTACCAAGTTTGGTAAGGTAAGTGTGTTTAGTGACCTGAATAATCTGAACGATATCTCTATGGACGAACCTTATGTGGAGTTGTGTGGAATTACAGAAAAGGAAATCCATCATTATCTGGAACCGGAAATTCGTCAGTTGGCGAAATATCAAAAGATGTCGTACGAAGATGCTTGCCGGGAGCTGAAGGAACGGTATGATGGTTATCATTTCACGGAAAATTCTATCGGTTTATATAATCCGTTCAGTATACTGAATACTTTTTATAAGATGAAGTTTGGCAGTTACTGGTTCGAAACAGGTACTCCGTCTTATTTGGTAAAACTTTTACTGCGTGATAAATATGACTTGCAACAGCTGGCACACGATGAGGCGACATCAGATATGCTGAATTGCATAGATTCTACTTCGAAGAATCCTCTGCCGGTGATTTATCAGAGTGGCTATCTGACGATAAAAGGGTATGATGAACGTTTTGATATCTACCGCCTGGGATTTCCCAATCGGGAAGTAGAGGAAGGATTTATCAGGTATTTACTTCCTTTTTATGCAAATATTGATAAAGGACAAACAGGGTTTCATATAACCAGGTTCGTTTCTGAAGTGGAACAGGGAGATTGTGATGCTTTCTTTCGTCGTCTGCAAAGTTTCTTCGCCGATACTCCTTATGAACTGGTACGTGACTTGGAGTTGCATTATCAGAATGTTCTTTTTATTGTTTATAAATTACTTGGTTTTTATGTCCAGGCGGAGTATCATACTTCTAACGGGCGCATCGATATGGTTTTGAAGACAGACCGATACATTTATGTGATGGAGTTCAAATTTGACGGGAGTGCGGAAGAGGCTTTGAAACAGATAGAAGAAAAGGGATATGCCGCTCCGTTTGCCAATGATCCCCGTCAACTGCTAAAGGCAGGAGTGAACTTTAGCTCGAAAACAAGGAATATTGATTGTTGGGTCGTGGATTGACTCTAAATTCCATATGATAATCTGAATATTACACATCTGTGTGATCTGTTAATCTGTGGTGAAAAAGAGTTCATTGAAGAATGTTCCCGATACGTTGAATCTCGTCTGTACTGAACTTACAGTTTTCCGTCACTTTCAGATTGTCTTCCAGTTGCTTGACGGAGCTCGCGCCGACGATAACAGAGGTTACCAGATCATCTTTCAAGACCCAGGCCAATGCCATTTCGGCTAAGGTCTGTCCCCGATTACCTGCCACTTCATTCAATGCTTTGATTTTATTGAATACTTGCTCGGTCAATTGCTCTTTCTTCAGGAAACCTCCGCGGGCTATTCTTGAGTCCTCCGGAATTCCATTTAGATACCGGTTGGTGAGCAGACCTTGAGCCAGAGGAGAAAAGGCGATAAAGCCCGTACCATTTTCTTTGGCTTGTTGCAGAATGCCTTGTTCTTCCGGTTCGCGGTTAAACAGGTTGTATCGTCCCTGATAGAGTAGACAATGCACGTCTCGTTCTTCCAGATATCGGTAGGCGAACTCTGCCTTTTCTTTGGGGTATTTGGATATACCGATGTAGAGGGCTTTACCTTGCCGGACAATATCGACGAGCGCCTGAAGAGTTTCTTCAAGTGGAGTTTCGGGGTCGTAACGATGGGTATAGAAAATATCGACATACTCCAGATTCATACGTTTTAAACTCTGGTTGAGACTGCTCATCAGGTATTTCCGGGAGCCCCAGTTTCCGTAAGGACCTTCCCACATATCATGGCCGGCTTTGGTGGATATGAATAGTTCATCCCGATAGGGCATAAAGGATTTCTTCATGATGAGTCCGAACGTTTCTTCGGCTGAGCCGTAAGAGGGACCGTAGTTATTAGCCAGGTCGAAATGTGTGATACCTTTGTCGAATGCAAAGTGAGCCATCCGGAGGCTGTTGGCTAATGTGTCAACATCACCAAAATTATGCCAGAGGCCCAGAGAAACTTCCGGTAACAGTATACCGCTTTTACCACAACGACGGTACTTCATCCCACCGGAGTATCTTGCTTTATCGGCTGAATAAATAGGATTGATCATATGCTGAGATCTTTTGAAGATTAACTATGATGCAAAGATAATCGATTTATGGAGCAACATAGGTTATCAAAATAATAATTGTATTATGAATGGATAAAATAATACTGGATGGTTTGATGGAATCCCGATAATTTTGCATTATTGAAAAGCGTATGAACTAAAAACAGTGGAGACAGAATATGAAAGACATGCAAACAAAAATAGTAATGATAGGGATTCTACTTTCTACAGGTATAATGTTGAGGGCTCAGGACAATGGAGGGTGTGAGGATTGTCCGGCTTTTAATGCAGGAGGAAAAGTGGAAGTCCGTGGTGTAAAAGAGAGGATTATCGGAGATTTGTCGCAACCGGTCGCGGTTCGTGTAAGGACGTTGATTCAACAGATGACATTGGCAGAGAAGGTAGCTCAGTTGGTAAGCGAAAGTGATAGCATTCCGCGGTTGAATCTTCCTGCTTATAATTATTGGAATGAATGTCTTCACGGAGTGGCTCGTGCCGGTGAAGTGACAGTCTTTCCGCAAGCCATTAATCTGGCTTCTACCTGGGATACGGTGTTAGTCAAACGGGTAGCTTCTGCTATTTCTACGGAGGCACGGTTGAAATATCTGGAGATAGGAAAAGGGCTCACTTACTGGTCGCCTACTATAAACATGGCGCGTGATCCACGCTGGGGAAGAAATGAAGAGACTTATGGTGAAGATCCGCATCTGACTTCGCGACTTGGAGTGGTTTTTGTTAAAGGCTTACAGGGGGATCATCCGACTTATCTGAAAACTGTCGCAACAATCAAACATTTTGTGGCCAATAACGAAGAGAACAATCGTTTCTCCAGTTCTTCACAAATACCGACGAAACAGCTATATGAATATTATTTTCCCGCTTACGAGGCTTGTGTGAAAGAGGCAAACGCACAATCGGTGATGACGGCTTATAATGCTTTTAACGGAGTACCACCCAGCGGTTCGCATTGGTTACTTGATGATGTGCTGAGAAAAGAATGGGGATTCGATGGATTTGTAGTTTCTGATTGCGGGGCTATTGGGGTGATGAATTGGCAGCACCGGGTGGTAAACTCGCTGGAGGAGGCAGCTGCTTTAGGAGTAAACAGTGGTTGTGATCTGGAATGTGGTACTACTTATAAGGAAAAACTTGTTCAAGCGGTAGAACAAGGATTAATTTCAGAAGCTGCTATTGACCGGGCTTTGACAAGAGTATTAACGGCACGGTTTAAGTTGGGAGAGTTTGATCCGATGGAACTTGTCCCATATAATCATTATGATAAGAAACTATTGGCAGGAAAGAAATTTGCAGAACTTGCTTATGAGGCTGCTGTTAAGTCGGTCGTGCTATTGAAAAACGATGCTTTGTTACCTTTAAATAAAGAAAAGATTAAATCTGTAGCCGTAGTAGGACCGTTTGCCGATTACAATTATTTGGGGGGATATAGCGGACAGCCTCCTTATTCGGTTAGCCTTTTGAAAGGAGTGAAAGAGCTGATAGGTAAAAAAGGGAAAGTCACTTATCTGAACGGAATGGGAACCTCTGCGGATTCTATAGCGCAAGTGGTAAAAGGGGCAGATATAGTACTTGTAGCTTTGGGTAGTGATGAAAAAATGGCACGAGAAAACCATGATATGCCTTCTATTTATTTACCGGAGGAACAAGAGAAGCTTCTAAAAGAGATTTATCAGGTGAATCCGAGAATTGTATTGGTTTTCCACACGGGAAATCCGTTGACTTCCGAATGGGCGGATACACATATACCGGCTATTATGCAGGCTTGGTATCCGGGACAGGAAGCGGGTAGGGCTTTGGCCAATTTGCTGTTTGGAAATGAAAATCCGTCGGGTAAGTTGCCTATGACTATCTACAAAACCGAAGAACAGTTACCGGATATACTGGATTTTGATATGTGGAAAGGGCGTACTTATCGTTATATGAAAGGGGAACCTTTATATGGTTTCGGCCATGGATTGAGTTATACATCTTTTGAGTTCGATAATATACAAGGGAATGATACTTTGCAGTCGGATGCGATTTTACAATGTTCGGTTGAGTTATCCAATTCAGGTCAGTTAGCAGGAGAAGAAGTGGTCCAAGTCTATGTTTCGAGGGAGAATACTCCTGTTTACACATATCCGTTGAAAAAATTAGTGGCATTTAAAAAAGTAAAACTTGCTTCAGGTGAGAAAAAGAAAGTGGATTTTACTATAGCTCCCCGGGAGTTATCAGTTTGGGAAGATGGGAAATGGAGGATGCTTTCCGGAAAGTATACTTTGTTTATCGGTTCCGGACAACCGGGGTTGGCGAAAGGTATTACGAAAGGTTTTGAGGTTAAGATAAGGTAAAGTTAGTTTTTACAGGTTCTGGGGTAGTAGTTGTTTTTTAAGGAAAGATTGTTTGAAGGTGATTTCTGTATGTACTTGTTCTCTGATGTAGAGGGTGTGCTGATTGTATCAGTATCAGATAAAATAATACTGGATTGTTAATAATAACTGCACTAATTTTACATTTGAGAAAGTTCCCCGATATTGGGATGAAATAAGTCTCAATTTCGTCTTTTAGATAAACTATGGTGGAATAACGGATACATTAAAGGCAAAAAGCGAATAAAGAGTGTTTGTTTGAATTGCATAAGTGAATGATAAAATCATATTTGTTTGTTCTGCCGGTTGACTCTATTTTTGCATTATCACAAAATTAATCATTTAAAATCAGTGTAATAGTATGAAGAACATGATGTTGTTTCTGATGGCACTCTTAATGAGTGGCCATATGATGGCTCAGCAAACCATTGTTACAGGTGTAATTACCGATGCTAACGATGGATCTCCATTGATCGGAGCCAATGTTCTGGTTAAAGGTGCCGGAACCGGTTCTATTGCCAATGTGGACGGTAAGTATAGTGTTAACGTCCCAAATGGTAAGAATGTATTGGTCTTTTCGTGTGTAGGTTATAAAGAACAGGAGATCACTTTAAAACCCGGACAAAAAGTGCTCAATGTGACCATGAAAGAGGATACTGAACTACTGGATGAAGTAGTAGTTATAGGCTATGGCTCCATGAAGAAGAGTGACTTGACTGGTTCGGTCACCAGCATCAAAAGTGAAGATTTAATGAAAACAAACCCGATTAGTATTAATCAGGGACTCCAAGGGCGTATTGCAGGTGTGCAGGTTAACCAGAATGATGGTGCTCCCGGAGCCGGGGTAAGTATTCAGATTCGTGGTGCTAATTCATTCTCCACCTCTACCGAACCGCTTTATATCGTGGATGGTATTCCTTTTACCAGTAGTGGAATGCCGGGAACAGGCAAAGACGGTATGATGCAGACAGCCAATCCGCTTTCGACAATTAATCCGTCGGATATCGAATCTATTGAGATCTTGAAAGATGCCTCTGCCACAGCTATCTATGGATCGCGTGGTGCAAATGGTGTGGTATTGATTACTACCAAACGTGGTGCAAAAGGAAAAGATAATATCAGCTTCAGTGCTAATTTCGGAATATCGAAAGTAGTGAAGAAATTGGATATGTTGGATGGATATGCATATGCGATGTATAGGAATGAAGCAGCGCAGATGTTTAATGAATACGAGAATGCGAATGAAGCAATTCCATATCCGGGTACTTCCAAAGTAGATCCCAGTACCGGTGAATCTGTTTATTCTCCTGGACCGGAGGACTATCGGAATGGTACATATCCTAGCGTAAATTGGCAGGATGAAGTATTTGAAACAGCATTTTCCCAGGAATACAATCTGAGCGTGAACGGTTCGAATGATAAAGGATATTATGCAATCTCCGGTAATATTTTGGATCAGAGTGGTATCATTCATAACTCCGGATACAAACGTTATTCATTCCGTGCGAACTTGGCTCGTAAAGTACATGAATGGATTGAAATAGGTACGAATATGAGTTTTACCAATTCGCTGAATAAACTTGCTAAAACGAATTCTGTCAGTGACGGTATTATTCGTGGTGCTTTATTTTATCCGGCTACCGCTCCGCTGGATGATGAAACGAATAATGCCCAGTTGAACTGGTTCTCTTCTAATCCTTATGTATATACACGTGCTGCTAAAGATGAACTGACAACGAACAGTTTCTTTTCTTCTTCATTTGTAGAGATCACTCCGTACAAAGATTTGAAGGTTCGTCAGAATGTTGGTTTCTCCTACAATATCAATGAACGTGATGTGTATTACAACAGGGAAACAGTAGAAGGTAAAGATCCGACAAACGGATATGCTTCCAAGGCAGATAACTGGTCGAAAAACCTGGTACTTGAAACGATGGCAACTTATAATAAGACCTTTAATAGGAATCATTCGCTAAATGTAGTCGCAGCTTTCTCTTATGAAAGAGGGGATTATGGTAATAAGGCAATGGTAGCTACCGGATTTCCGCAAGACTTGACAGAAGATTTTGATATGAGTGCTGCTGTGAATCCTCAGAAACCGACTAGCGGGCGAGGAATGACTTCTTTGGTTTCCTTTTTGGGACGTGCCAACTATAATCTGATGAATAAATATCTGTTTACTGCCTCTTTCCGCCGAGATGGTTCCAGTAAGTTTGCGCCTGGTAATAAATGGTCGAACTTTGCTTCAGGGGCTATTGCCTGGAGAGCATCAGAAGAACAGTTTATTAAAGATCTGAATGTGTTTAGTAACCTGAAATTCCGTGCAAGTTATGGACAAACAGGTAATCAGGCGATTGGGGCATATGCTACCCGTGACTATCTGACTGTGGCCAATTATCCAATTAATGGTGCACTTGCCAGTGGATTTGCTAATCTGACTTGGAGAGGACCGGCCAATCCGGACCTGAAGTGGGAAACTACCAGCCAGTATAATGTAGGAGTGGATATGGGTTTCTTCCAGAATAGAATTAATCTGACTATTGATCTGTATTATAAGAAAACATCTGATTTGTTACAGAATATACAGATACCCCAAAGTACAGGTTTTTCAAATATGACGACAAATTTTGGTAACGTAACCAATAAAGGACTTGAAATTACGGGAAAATTTTATGCAATCACCGGAAAGAATCTCAATTGGGACTTTGATGCTAATATTTCTTTTAATCGTAATAAAATCAGTGGTCTTCCGGGCGATCAGTTTGCTCAAGGATGGAGTAAGGCTGATAATGTGTTCTTACAGCGTAACGGAATGCCGATCGGAACCATTTATGGATTTGTGGAAGACGGCTTTTATGATAATATAGCTGAGGTGAGAGCTGATCCGTTCTATGCAAAAGAGTCGGAGGCTGTATGTAAAGCAATGGTAGGTGAGGTAAAATATAAGGATTTTGATGGGGTAGCCGGTATTACGAATGCCGATCGTCAGGTAATTGGTGACACGAATCCGGACTTTACGTTTGGTATGACTCACAATTTTACTTATAAGAATTTCTCTTTGAGTTTTTTCCTGCAAGGCTGTGTCGGAGGTGATATTTTTAATGCAAACTTGCTTGAAGTGACTATGAGTGGTATTGGTAATATTCCTCAGAATATATATGAATCCCGTTGGACACCCGAAAATCGGGAGAATGCCAAATGGCCGAAAGCTTATGCCGGCTATGGGAGAACAATGAAGTTGTCCGACCGCTATGTAGAAGATGGATCTTATCTGAGAATGAAGAACATTAATCTGGGCTATAAGTTTATTTCTCCATTCAAAGGAATCGAATCTATCAATCTGTTTGCTTCCGTTAGTAATGTATTTACCATTTCGGGATATAGTTGGTATGATCCGGATGTAAATTCTTTCGGAAGTGATGCTTCCCGTCGTGGTGTAGACTTATTCTCATATCCAAGCAGTCGCACCTTCTCATTTGGTTTACAATGTACATTCTGATGTTTAACTCAAATCAAGAAAAGTCATGAAAAAAATAATATTCAAATCGTTTTTATTGTTATGGACGGTCTTGTTGGCATGTTCATGCAATGATTTACTGGATGAAAAGGCCTATGATTTTGTGTCGCCTGAGCAGTTGGGCGACAGTGAAAGTGCAGCTTCTCAGCTCGTGACAGGAGCCTATAATACGGTGATCACCAGCTTTATTGCTCCGGGATCTTATCTTTACCTGACCAATATGGACTGTGACTACGCATCAGGAGCTTCATGGGCATTCGGTAATGTGGGAGCGGGAAACCCACAAGGTTTTTGGGGGATAGACCACATGTGGCAAGGTAGTTATACGTTAATCCACCGGGCAAATCTGGGTATATCCAAGATTTCGGCAATGAGTAATCTGAGCCAGGAGAGTAAACAGGATGCTTTAGCTCAACTCTGTTTCCTTAAAGCATGGGCTTATTTTAATTTGGTGAGAAATTACGGTCCTGTACCTATTTTCCGGAAATCCATTTCGGAAGGAGAAGCTATGAGTCAACCTCGTGCATCGGTTTCGGATGTATATGCACATATTATCGAATTGTTGGAACAGGCTGAAGGTATGTACTCAAAAGATGATGCAGGTTTCGTGGTGGGGCATGCTTCAAATGGAGCTGCTAAAGCATTGTTGGCGAAGGTATATGTTACTATGGCTTCCGGGGCGATGTCCGGTGTGCCTATCGTGGTTAAGGGAGGAAATCCGAATATATTTGAACCACAACCTATCACGCACATTGCAAAGACTGTTGCAGGTTATGAGTCTTTTGATCCGGCCAAGTATTATGCGTTGGCACGTGACAAAGCTTGGGAGGTGATAAACGAATATACCCTGTTTGATAATTATATGGACGTATGGGCCATAGGAAACCGTAATAAGGGAGAACACATCTGGATGGCACAGGCCATCAGCGGTGATAAGGACTTTGGAAACACGATCTGTCAGGATTATGTGGGCATTTTCAAAGAAGACGGTACGATGGAAGGTAACTGGTATGGTATGCGCGATCACTGGTATCTGCTTTTCGAAGAACAGGATAAGCGTATTGTCGATGGAGTTATTCATCGATATGCGTCGGATGGTATATCCAATGGTAAGGTTATCTATAACTATTATCCCCGTTGGTATGCAGATAAAGTGGAGAATAAGGAGGTATATGACAGTCAGGGCAATGCTTTTGATGGTACGGAAGTCTATCATGAAGGTCAGGGGTGGACATTGGCGAAGTTGACAAAATTTACTTTTGTTACAGACCGGAAACAAAAAAACAGTGATTTTCACTTTCCGTTACTCCGTTTGCCGGATATCATGTTGATTTATGCTGAGGCTGTCAATGAATTGAATGGTGGGCCGGACGCTGAGGCCTATAATCAGGTGAACCGCATTCGTACGCGTGCACATGCCACTCCGTTCTCCGGAATGAATCAGGATGAATTCCGTTCGGCTGTACTGGAAGAGCGTGCCCGCGAATTGGCCTATGAAGCTGACCGCCGTTATGATCTTTTCCGTTGGGGTATCTATCTGGATGTGATGAATGCCATCGATATGGATGAGCATAATGTGACTAAACGTCGTTTGGAACGAAATCTTCTTTATCCGATACCTACCAGTGAAGTGAACTCTAATGATAAGATTGATTCTAATAATCCGGGGTGGTAATGAATACATTCGTAACATTTAAAATTGAAGATGCAATGAAAACATTTAGATATATTTTATTCGTGTGGGTGATGCTGGGCTGTGGGCTTTTTGCATCATGTGAGGACGATGAAGTGGAATATGCTCCTTTGGCGGTTACAAGGGTATCTACCGTACTTGACCGTGAGCAGGGCATTGATCAGGCTAATCTTGCACAGTACATCATAGTGCAAGGTACGGGACTGAATGCTGTTAATTCAATTCTGGTGAATGATGTGCAGGTTGATTTGAAAGACGCATACATCACTTCCGGAGAAATTACTTTTCCGATTCCAAGAGTGATTCCGGGAGAAATAAATAATCTGATAACTTTAGGGAGTGGAAATTCTACAGTGACAGCTCCGATATCAGTGTTTATCCCCGAATTGGAAGTGAATGGAATGTTCAATGAATTTACACCGGCCGGTGATACAATGAAAGTAGTCGGCGATTATTTCGATCTTTATGAGATAACGACCGAATCGGGACAACTGTTCTTTGGTGGTAAAGAAGTGAAAATTACAAAATCAACGGGCAACAGCTTGAGTTTTGTATTGCCGGAAGATGCTGTAATGGGATCAAAAATTAAATTAGTCAGTCCGGTTTGTGGAGAGGTAACGGTTCCAGGTAAATATATGGAAAAAGGCAACATGCTGTGTGACTTTGATCCGTTTACCGGTTGGGGAGGTAGTAAATATGTGATAGATGGTCCTGTGCCTGCTCCGTACAGTGGATACTTCTCCCGTTTCAAGATCAATAAAGGGGATGCGAACGATTGGGACTGGAACGAGGTGACTACTATTGCACAGTGTGCTGTCGAATATTCTCCGGAGGTTATTGCCGATCAAAATAAATATTTGCTGAAGTTTGAAGTAAATACAATCAAACCATTGACTAAAAGGCAGATTCGTTTCTATTTTTCACAGATCAATTACGATTGGGAACCTTTTGCATCGGGACTTGCTCTGAATACAAATGGAGAATGGAAAACCGTTTCTATTGATCTGGGAGAGATGTGGAAAGGAGATATTCCTAATGATGGAGTCCTGCAGATTATGGGTAATAGTTGGGCGGAAGATACGGATATCTGTTTTGATAATTTCCGTATCGTTCCCAAAGATTAAGGTGTGCTTAGCAAAAAGCAGATTATAATCTGCTTGATGTAGGGTAGAGTTGGTAAAAGAGGGAAGTTTTTATGGAACTATCCCTCTTTTTAACTCAGCTTGCAATATAAATCTAACAAAAATGATAATGCGAAAAATTCAATATCTGTTTATTGCTTTGTTTATCTGCCTGGAAATCCAGGCACAAGACAAATTTAATATCAGGGGAGTGTTGCCCTGGCATAATTTTCTATCGGGACCTACTTCCTGGAATCTGTCGGATTACCGGATTTATCTGGATGAATGCCGGAAGAATGGTATCAATTTTATTGGTTTTCATAATTATACTGGTGGTGGAGAACGCTATGCCACCTATGTGGAACCTATGATAAAAATAGAATATAAAAATATTCTTCCGCAAGCTTGTTTTGATAATTCGATGACAGCCCGTTGGGGATATCTTCCGATGGCTGTGAAAGACTTTGCTTTTGATACGGGAAAGATATTTCAATTGCCTGTTGGTGCAGAAGCTTTTGGCAATAATGGTTCGATAACATCACATTTTTCTCGGGAACATTATGAAAAAGCTCAGTCCTTGATGAGGGATGTTCTGAAGATGGCACATGAACGGGGAATCCGAATGGCTATGGGATTTGAATTCGGAGTGATCACTCCCGAATATTTTTCTTTGAATGTAGCCGGAGATTGTTTTTATTGGGCAGGTGAATCGAATATGATCCCCAATCCGAAAAGTCAGATAGCTGCCGAGATACATTATGCGGCAATTGATGATATCCTAAACAC
>OLIE01000060.1_pt1 | contig 16850 bp, 14 predicted proteins | sample 1609661 | NCBI WGS metagenome assembly OLIE01 (sample SAMEA4350137, study PRJEB24818) | metagenome | biome: human; feature: gut; material: faeces | place: Denmark | collected 2013-09
TCGGTAACGTGGTGGCTCCCGGCCCGGAAACAAAGCTGGCGATCACCAGATCATCAAGCGACAAAGTAAAAGCCAGTAACCAGCCAGAAATGATCGCGGGCATGATCATCGGTAGCGTAATGACGAAAAACACTTTCAGCGGCGTCGCACCGAGATCCATCGCTGCTTCTTCTATCGAGCGATCCAGTTCCCGCAATCTTGAAGAAATAACGACCGCCACATAAGCCGTACAAAAAGTGACATGCGCCAGCCAGATGGTGAGCATACCGCGGTCCGCAGGCCAGCCAATGGCATGAGCAAGCGCGACGAATAATAACAACAGCGACAAGCCCGTGATGACATCTGGCATTACCAGCGGCGCGGTGATCATAAAGGCAAAGCCATTTGATCCGCGAAACCTGCCAAAGCGCACCAGCACCACCGCCGCAATAGTTCCGAGGATCGCCGCCGCCGTCGCCGCACAGGCCGCAATTGTCAGACTTAAACCAACCGCACTCATCATCGCGTCATCGCGCAATAACTCACCATACCAGCGCGTTGACCAGCCGGCCCACACCGTCACCAGCTTCGAGCTGTTAAACGAATAGATAACCAGCATCAGCATTGGCGCGTAGAGAAAGGTAAAGCCCAGCAGCAAAATCACAATCCGCCAGGGCGAACGAACTACCGGTAAATTATTCATCCGTGTTCTCCCACGCTTTTTTGCTGGTGTTTGTGGAACCACATTATCGGCACAATTAGCAGCAGCAACATGATGATCGCTACCGCCGAGGCCACCGGCCAGTCGCGGTTATTGAAAAACTCTTGCCATAGCACGCGCCCGATCATGATGCTGTCCGGGCCACCGAGCAGTTCCGGGATCACAAACTCGCCCACAGCCGGGATAAACACCAGCATCGATCCGGCAATAATCCCACCTTTAGTCAGCGGCACGATCACAGTAAAGAACGTTTTCAGCGGTCGTGCACCGAGATCCAGCGCTGCTTCCACCAGCGAATAATCAATACGAATCAACGCGGTATAAATCGGCAGTACCATAAACGGCACGTAAGCGTAAACAATGCCGATATAAACGGCCAGATTGGTATGCAGAATGGTCAGCGGTTGATCGATAACCCCCAGCCACAGCAGAAAATTATTCAGCACACCGTTGTTTTTTAATATTCCCATCCAGGCATAAACGCGGATCAGAAACGAGGTCCACGACGGCAGGATCACCAGTAGTAATAAAATATTACGGGTCGAAGGCTTACTGTGCGCCACCGCCCACGCCAGCGGATAGCCGATCAGTAAACAGCAAAATGTCGAAATCGCAGCCACCTGTAGCGACTGGAGATAAGCATCGAAATAGAGCGGATCGTCGGTCAGTTGCAGAAAATTACCGAGATTAAGAGTGATGGACAGTTGCCCGTCAGCCCACTCCATCAGTTCGGTATAAGGTGGAATAGCGCGCGCCATCTCCGCCAGGCTTATTTTAAAGACAATCAGAAATGGCAGCAGAAACAGCAAGATCAACCAGATATATGGCAACGCAATGACCAGTTTGCGCCCATGCTTCATTTGCAGCTGCGACAACCACAGCTTAAATCCGCCCGGCGGTTTCGACTGGGCAGCAGGTTCAAGTGTACTCATCTTTGCTCCTTAAACCGTCAGCACCACACAGCTGTCCACTTCCCAGCACAAACGCACTTCGTCGCCCCAGGTCGGTAACCCTTTACGATGACGATGGGCGTTTTGTAGCTGGGCGCTAATCATCTGCCCACTTTTCAGACGAACGTGATACACCGAAAGATCGCCGAGATAGGCAATGTGTATCACCTCCCCCACCGCGAAGTTACAACCATTGGCGGGCGGCTCTTCGCAAAGCATGATTTTTTCCGGGCGCAGCGCCACATGTACCGGCACGTTATCGACCACCGAGGCATCCGCGTCGACTTTCAGTGGATGCACCAGCCCCGGCGAATCAAGCACCAGGCCATCTTCCTGACGCTCTTTGAGTACGCCTTCAAAGACGTTTACCGAGCCAATAAATTCGGCGCTATAGCGGGTAGTCGGATGCTCGTAGATCTCTTCCGGTTCGCCAATCTGGACAAATTTCCCACGATTCATAATGGCGATGCGCCCCGCCATGGTCATCGCCTCTTCCTGATCGTGGGTGACCATCACACAAGTCACACCGACGCGCTCCAGAATATCCACCACTTCAAGCTGCATCCGGTCACGCAGCTTTTTATCCAGCGCGCCCATCGGCTCATCGAGCAGTAATAGTTTCGGGCGCTTCGCAAGGCTTCGGGCCAGGGCCACACGTTGTCGCTGACCACCGGAAAGCTGATGCGGTTTGCGTTTGGCGAACTCCTGCATATGCACCAGGCCGAGCATCTCATTGACCCGGCTGGCAATTTCCGCTTTCGGTAGTTTGTCCTGTTTCAGGCCAAAAGCGATGTTCTGTTCCACGGTCATATGCGGAAACAGCGCGTAAGACTGAAACATCATATTGATGGGGCGCAGGTAAGGCGGAACCTGTGACAAATCGACGCCATCAAGCATTATCTGTCCGGCAGAAGGTTGTTCGAAACCTGCCAGCATACGCAGCAGCGTGGACTTGCCACAGCCGGATGCGCCCAGCAGCGCGAAGATTTCACCTTTGTAGATGGTCAGGCTGACATCATCCACCGCATGTTGACCATCGTAGGATTTGGTCAGGTTGCGGATTTCTAATAGCGGCGTCAGCGCCTTACGGGTTTTCGCCTGCGGGCGAGGGATAGCGTCATTCACGGCTGCTCTCCGGCATTGAATGTGTGCAAGCGCACCATAATGGTGCGAATTGCCGGCGGGTGTGGTGCGCCCCTCCGGCATCTACGACTGCGGATTATTTTCCGCTCTTCACTTTGGTCCACGCGCGGGTGCGCACACGGTCGATTTTCGGATCCTGCACTTTCAGAGTGAACAGCTTCGCACGAACATCCGCAGGCGGATAAATACCTGGGTTCTCACGGACTTCCGCACTCACCAGCGGCGTGGCTGCTTTATTGGCGTTGGCATAGAACACATGGTCGGAAATATGCGCTACTACATCCGGGCGCAGCAGGTAATTCAGGAACTGATAGGCTTCGTCTTTGTTTTTGGCATCCGCAGGCATGGCGAATACATCAAAGAACGCCATCGCCCCTTCTTTTGGAATCGAGAACGAGACATTCACGCCATTCTTCGCTTCCTTCGCGCGGTTTGACGCCTGCCAGACATCACCTGCCCAGCCGATAGCGACGCAAATATCGCCGTTTGCCAGGTCGTTAATGTATTGAGATGAATGGAAATAACGAATGTTCGGGCGCAGCTTTAACAGCAGATCTGTTGCCGGTCCGGTGTAATCATCCGCTTTAGTGCTGTTGGGATCTTTGCCGAGATAATTCAACACGGTAGCAAAAACTTCTTCTGGCGCATCCAGGAAAGAGACACCGCAGCTTTTCAGTTTTTCCAGATTTTCAGGTTTGAGGATCAAGTCCCAGCTATCGACGGGCGCGTTTTCGCCCAGCACCGCTTTAACTTTATCAACGTTATAGCCAATCCCGGTCGTCGCCCACATATAGGGCATAGCAAATTTATTGTCGGGATCGTGTTTGGCGACCAGCTTCAGCAGTTCCGGGTCGAGATTCTTCCACTCCGGCAATTTGCTTTTGTCCAGCGGCTGGAAAACTCCCGCAGTCAACTGGCGCTCCAGAAAGCTGGCAGATGGAACCACCAGATCAAAGCCGGTACTCCCGGCCATTAATTTGCCTTCCAGTACTTCGTTAGAGTCGAAAACATCGTAGACGACTTTAATACCGGTTTCTTTTTCAAAATTGGCCACCGTGTCCGGGGCGATATAATCAGACCAGTTATAAATGTGGAGTGTTTTTTGTTCAGCCGCGAGCGTGCCGACAGAGACGGCCATCAGAGCACCCGCAACCAGACCCGATAGCCATTTTTTATTTAAGGCGGTCATATCTCTTTCCTTCTGAAAGTTCGTTAACAAACGAACAAAAGTTGTCACACTGAAAGATATGCAATAAACGTGCATATTTTTTATCGGCGCGGTGTAAGAAAAGAGAACTTTCTCCCGGCCAGCACTGCTCGCTATATAAAAGCATCGCAAGAATAACTTTAGCCAGGGTTTGAGACTATAGCTCGGATTAAAAAACGGTATTTAACAAATTTTTATGCATATTTGCTCTATGTGATAAAGCCAAATCGACACAAGAGAAGTGAAATAATCTTTAAGAAAAGGTTAAAAACAGCAGATAATTTTGCAGCGCGCAGCCACTGCACCAGCGACTGCGTGCTCGAAAGGAGTTATCAGTGGAGGAAATAGTTTTCGGTAACGTTGTTTTGCCCTTCATCGTCAGTCGGTAACAGCAGTTGATGGGCATTAGCTTCAAGAATGACCATCGAAATCTGCTCTTCGCTCTGACGCACGAACCATGCAAACTGCTCATAGGTTACGCCCTGCATAACGGATAAAGACTGGCAAACCACCAGCTTTGGCAGATTATCATCCTGCATATCAAGAAATGCTTTCACGGTCAGCGAACTGGCATTGATGGCAGATAAATCCGCCGCCAGCGGCAATACGGCTGAAGGTCGGACTTCCGCCATGGCAGAAAACAGGATCGTGTTATCGATCAGATCGATTTTGGCATCAAAGACACCGTCGAAATTCTGCATATGGGGCAGATGCAGAGCCTGACAGTTATCACATTCAAAAAAACTCATCCCCAGGTCATCGAGCCATTGACGCAGCGTATCCAGACCAGGAACGACCAGCGATGTCATAATTTTGTACAACCTCTTTCGATAAAAAGACCGGCACAGCTTACGCAAAAAGCGCAGGCAAAACCATGATCAGTAATGTGATTGCGACTAACCACCCGTTTTCAGGCAATATTCTGTCGTAGCGTGGCGTTCGATCCAGCGGATCATTTTACCCGCGATGTCGATACCGGTGGTTTTTTCTATTCCTTCCAGCCCCGGCGACGCATTCACCTCCATCACCAACGGCCCGCGATTAGCACGCAGAATATCCACACCAGCAACGTCCAGCGCCATCGTTCGCGCGGCTTTTATCGCGATTTCACGCTCCTGTGGTGTGATACTGGCGACGCTTGCCGCGCCGCCACGATGCAAATTGGAACGAAAATCGCCCTCTTTCGCCCGCCGTTCAATCGCAGCGACCACTTCATCGCCAACAACCAGACAGCGGATATCGCACCCTTGCGCCTCTTTGATATATTCCTGCACCAGAATATGCGCGTTCAGACCGCGGAAAGCGTCAATCACGCTTTCCGCCGCCTGACGCGTCTCCGCCAGCACGACGCCAATTCCCTGCGTGCCTTCAACCAACTTGACCACCAGCGGCGCACCACCGACCATGTCGATTAAATCGCTGGTATCATCCGGCGAATGCGCAATGCCCGTGACAGGCAGGTCGATGCCCTGACGCGCCAGCAGTTGCATGGAACGCAATTTGTCACGCGCCCGGGCAATGGCGACCGACTCATTGAGCGGATAGCTCCCCAGCATCTCGAACTGGCGCAGTGCCGCCGTCCCATAAAAGGTAATGGCGGTGCCAATACGCGGGATCACTGCGGCCAAATGGGGGAACTTGCGGCCTTTGTAGTGAATAGAAGACGCCGCAGGATTTATGTTCATGTAGCAAGAAAGCGGATCAAGAATTTCAACCAGGTGACCGCGCTGTATAGCGGCTTCACGCAGCCGCTTACACGAATAGAGCGTTCCATCCCGGGACAATATGGCAATTTTCACCCTGCACCTCTCTGTCAGACCTGGTCAAAAGCCCGCGTATCATACATCGACGTGGCGGTTTTAGCGCGTCGCCCAACCCTGTTTGTGCAAATAATCCAGAATAAATGGGCGGCTTTCTTTAATGATTGTTCGGCGGATATGATCGCTCCAGGTATCCCGGCGATTATTGCTGCCACGGGTGAGGTAATATTCCGCCAGTTGCTCGTCATACTGCGCCAGTGCGCCTTTATCCAGCGGTTGATAGCTGTTTTCATGCACCAAAATGGAGGCCGGTAAACGCGGCTTAAGATCCGGATTATCCGCAGGCCAGCCAAGGCACAGCCCAAACAGCGGCAGAACATGCTGCGGTAATTTAAGCAGTTTCGTCACCGCTTCAATATTATTGCGCAGGCCGCCGATATATACCCCGCCCAATCCCAGCGATTCCGCTGCGATTAATGCATTCTGCGCCATCATTGCCGTATCAACGACACCGAGCAACAGTTGTTCCGCCAGGCCGAGCTGAGCATCCGGACAGATCTGTAAATGGCGGTTAAAGTCGGCACAGAACACCCAGAACTCCGCCGCTTGCGCTACGTGTTTTTGCCCGCCGGTCAGCGTCACCAGTTCTTCACGTAACGCTTTGTCGGTAATGCGAATAATGCTACTGCACTGCAAAAAACTGGAACTGGACGTCGCACGGGCGCTGTTAATAATCGCCTCACGCTGCGCTTCGGAAATGGGTTCATCAGTGAAATGGCGAATGGAGCGATGGCCACAAATAAGTTCAATGGTTGGCGTCATTATCTTTTTCTCTTTCTGAACGTGAATATTGCGGTGGACGGTTCATCAGCTGTGGGGCAAGACGTTTTGCCACCTGAAGAATAACCACCACCGCAGCGGGAAGCATGAGCAAAACACCGAGAAAAATCATCAGAATCTGCACTTCTGGCCGAGAAAATGGCTCAGGCAGCGACAGGGAGTCGCTTACCGACAGCAGCGCCACCGCCAGCAACATCATTCCGATAAATTCCAGTATCAACACGCCTTTAGGCAATTTACCGATCGCGCGCATACGCTTCCCTCTGCAAAGTGAGCCTTCAGTCTAAAACTTTTCACTGTATTGTGTTTAACAGTTATAGCTTTTAGCAATTAATGCAACAGGTTAAACCTACTTTCAGCGAATACATTTTAGCGTGATCATTACAGGCATAAATCTATGAGGAGAGAAATAATGCAAACCGTTATTTTTGGTCGTTCGGGTTGCCCTTACTGTGTGCGTGCAAAAGATCTGGCTGAGAAATTGAGCAATGAACGCGATGATTTTCAGTATCAGTATGTAGATATTCGTGCGGAAGGGATCACTAAAGAAGATCTACAACAAAAGGCAGGTAAACCCGTAGAAACCGTGCCGCAGATTTTTGTCGATCAGCAACATATCGGCGGCTATACCGATTTTGCTGCATGGGTGAAAGAAAATCTGGACGCCTGATCGTCTGACAAGCCCTCGCGTTGAGGGCTTTACTGATTTTTTCTGTGCTGTGGTTTAAACAAACTACTGATAAATAAGAAACACAGTGCCCCCAGCGCACACCAGAACACCGCGCTTAGTAACCATGCCAGCTCTTGCCAGAATGAGCGCGTCGGTGAAAAAAACAGCCGCATAATGAGCATCGAACAGGGTGCCGCCAGCATTGCGCCAAACAGAGGTTTCAGGACTTCTCTACGCTGTGAAAAGAAGCTGGCGACTGCTCCAGGAAGAATGAAAAATAGCAAGCCGATTTCAGGATGCCCGGCAGCCCGAAAAGCGCCTTTCATGTGCGTCGCCAGAAAAAGGCACACCACAATGAAGAGGACAAAACAGCAGATTGCCCCCGCCCAACGTTGTTTATGTTTCACTCGTTCCTCCTGACACTGCGTCTATCGAACACATTTTTCGCCAGTGTGGCGTTCAGTAAGATAAAGCCGCTTCGCATTCCATGCTAATATAGGCCAACGCAATTCATATAGCCGTTGATACCTAATGTGATTACACTAGTAAAATATATTGTTGCTTTACTATCGTTTAGGTGCGCTGAATGAATCTGCGCCCTGAATTCTGGTAAAAAACATTATCGTAAATTACCATTTCTTTCAACAGCTTACTAGTAAACAAGAAGTTAGCCTCCGTGAATATAAACGTCGCCGAATTGTTAAATGGGAATTACATTCTGTTATTATTTGTGGTCCTCGCGCTTGGGCTATGTCTCGGAAAGTTACGACTTGGTTCGATCCAACTGGGTAATTCCATTGGCGTTTTAGTCGTATCGCTGTTATTAGGCCAACAACATTTCAGCATTAACACCGATGCGCTTAATCTTGGCTTTATGCTGTTTATTTTCTGCGTCGGGGTCGAAGCCGGACCGAACTTTTTTTCCATTTTTTTTCGCGATGGGAAAAATTACCTAATGTTAGCACTGGTGATGGTTGGCAGTGCGCTGGTGATCGCCTTAGGGTTAGGTAAGCTGTTTGGCTGGGATATTGGCCTGACGGCCGGTATGTTAGCAGGCTCTATGACGTCGACACCGGTTCTGGTCGGTGCTGGCGATACACTGCGTCATTCCGGCATGGAAAGCAGGCAGCTCTCACTGGCACTGGATAATCTGAGCCTCGGGTATGCCTTAACCTATTTAATCGGTCTGGTGAGTTTGATTGTTGGTGCGCGTTACTTGCCGAAATTGCAGCATCAGGACTTACAGACCAGCGCCCAGCAAATCGCCCGCGAACGTGGCCTGGACACTGATGCCAACCGTAAGGTTTATTTACCGGTGATCCGCGCCTATCGCGTCGGCCCGGAACTGGTGGCCTGGACCGACGGCAAAAATCTGCGTGAACTGGGTATTTATCGACAAACCGGCTGCTACATTGAACGTATTCGACGTAACGGGATTCTGGCAAATCCAGACGGTGATGCCGTGCTACAAATGGGCGATGAAATAGCGTTGGTAGGCTATCCCGACGCCCATGCCCGACTCGATCCCAGCTTCCGTAACGGTAAAGAAGTTTTCGATCGTGACCTGCTCGACATGCGTATCGTCACTGAAGAAGTGGTCGTTAAAAACCATAACGCTGTAGGTAAACGTCTCGCACAACTGAAGTTGACCGATCACGGTTGCTTCCTTAACCGCGTCATTCGTAGCCAGATTGAGATGCCGATAGATGACAACGTCGTGCTTAACAAAGGTGACGTTTTACAAGTCAGCGGCGATGCCCGCCGCGTAAAAACCATCGCCGATCGCATCGGCTTTATCTCGATTCACAGCCAGGTCACTGACCTGCTGGCATTCTGCGCCTTCTTTGTTATTGGGCTGATGATCGGGATGATCACCTTCCAGTTCAGCACATTCAGTTTCGGCATGGGGAACGCTGCCGGGTTGTTATTCGCCGGAATTATGCTGGGCTTTATGCGTGCTAACCACCCGACCTTCGGTTACATTCCGCAGGGTGCATTAAGCATGGTGAAAGAGTTCGGCTTGATGGTGTTTATGGCAGGCGTTGGTCTGAGCGCCGGTAGCGGTATTAATAACGGCCTGGGCGCGATTGGCGGTCAGATGTTGATTGCCGGATTGATTGTCAGTCTGGTGCCCGTGGTTATCTGTTTCTTGTTCGGTGCTTATGTATTGCGAATGAACCGCGCGCTGTTGTTCGGCGCAATGATGGGCGCACGTACCTGCGCGCCGGCAATGGAGATCATCAGTGATACAGCTCGCAGTAACATCCCTGCGCTGGGCTATGCGGGCACCTATGCAATCGCCAACGTCCTGCTGACGCTGGCAGGGACAATCATCGTCATGGTATGGCCAGGATTAGGATAAAACTGAAGTTGCCCTGAAAATGAAATTTTTTTGCACAACCGCAGAACTTTTCCGCAGGGCATCAGTCTTAATTAGTGCCACTGCTTTTCTTTGATGTCCCCATTTTGTGGAGCCCATCAACCCCGCCATTTCGGTTCAAGGTTGATGGGTTTTTTGTTGCCTGAAATTTATGCCTTTTAAAATCATGATGTTAGAAGCACTGTTTTTTAACGATGGCGACAAATTGGCGGCAGCGTCAAAGAGAGAGCGCCACCTGTCCTGATTTCATTGGATGCGGCTGAACCGGATTTGACTCTTTTGGCGTTGCAATCGAACGAACAAAAGTTTCATGGGTAACAAAAGTATGGCTGCAGTTAATATTCTGGCACTGGTTGTAACGCTCTTTGGTCAATGAAGATACCTGAAAACTGCTGCGAGTATGGGCGGCACTTCCACACAGTGGGCAAATCATCATTTTTCGAGTTCTCCCCATTTTTGCTAAATTCACAATAATGATACCGCATTATTCCATTTTGCAAACTTAAAAGTTCTCCATTGCGAAGAATCATTCCATTTCGAAATCATCAATCCTCACTTCAAGCTCCAGACTGGTCGTAAAACCGTTATCCGGGCTGACGGTATGCGTCAGAGTCGTAATGGTCCATTCCGCATCATCTATCGGCTGTTTAAAGCCACTGACTTTCACTGGCATTTCCGTGTAGAGATCTGCCCGACCTTCCGCCAGTTGTAGCGAGAATGACGCAACGCCGCGTTGCAGGCGTTCCCACTGCATTTTCGCCGCTCGTTCGGCGTTGCTCCGGTTGGCATAAGTGCGATTAAGTACCAGCACGTTTTCATCCGTACCCACCAGGTAATCGCCCTGCTTCGCTTCCGGCTCTTTCTTCTGCTTCTTAGTCCTGCGCTTACGCTTCACCGTGGTGCTTTCTTTCTTCGAGGGTTCGCGAGTATGCAACCAGCTGGCAATTACGCCCGTGTAAGCTCCGCGATCTGCCAGGGTAAAGCGGTGACTGTCGCCGTCCTTACGTGTGATAGTGATCACCGGCAGTGGTTTACCGCTGGCACTTTTACCCTGTCCCTGTCGGATGAATAACAGATTGCCATTTTTCACTGACGCGATAGCACCGTACTGGCGCGCCAGCCGCATCAGAAAACTGCCGTCACTCTCATTAGTCTGGTCTATATGTTCCACGGGCTTATCCGACAGGTCTTTACCCAGTGCCATCTTCAGCTTGTGACGCGCGGCTATTTCCTTCACCACTTCCCCGACGGTGGTCTTATGCCACGATTTTTCACGGCGGGTATTCAGCGTTTCCCGAAAATCAGCACTTCGCGCCCGGATAGTCAGGCGGTCCGGTGCGCCAGTGTGTTCAATCTCGTCCACCGTGAATGCCCCTTTCGGGAAAAGCGGCTGCCCCTTCCAGCCCAGCGCCAGCGTAATGACCGCACCACGGCGCGGCAGCACGATTTTTCCGTCAGCGTCATCCAACTCCAGATCAAGCTGGTCCGCTTCAAAGCCCCGGTTATCCGTCAGCGTCAAACTCATCAGGCGGTTATCCAGCACAGTGGTGATATCCCTGCCCTCAATACTGATGCTGAATGCGGGAGTTTTGTTGCCTTTGTTAAGCAGTTCTGAGCTGAAATTCACGACAGCAGCCCTCCCACCGTTTTACTGATATCGCTTAAGGCAGACGTTGCCGTGTCCTGCAGATTATTCAGTTGCGCACTGAGATCACCGAACATATCGGACAGGGATTCATCCACCCGTTTGAGCGACAGGGTGAACTCAATCCGCCGCGGCATACCGTCGCGGAAAAACTCCGTTTTAGTCAGATTCAGTCCCTCAATCACATACATGCCGTAAATCGTGCCGCTGCCTTCAATCAGGGGCCATGCTTTTCCCTGTTCTGCCATCTGCTCCAGAGCCAGCAACGACAGCCTGCCGCCCGTTATCTCCGGCATAAGAACACCAGAAAGCGTCAGTATGTCGTTGTCCGGTCCCAGAAACTGCGTGGACGGACGACGGTTTACCCGGCTGTTTGCCGCATGTCGCCAACTGCGTTGATACTGCAGTTCCTGATACGGAACGGTGCGCAGCATAAACACGTACAATCCCAGCACCATCATCATGCGTCGTATCCCCCCTGATCGCTGTAGTTACTCCTGGCTTTTGCCTTCAGCCTGCGTTCACGTTCATCAAGCTGGCGTGCCACCTCCCGCGCAATATCCTGCGCACTTTGTCCTGGCTGCATCTGAATGATGATCTGCGTCGGTGCCTCAATCCTGTAAACGGGCGGCACAGTGGCTGCACGACTCACCATCGCTTCGCCGCCTTTCGCGGGAAGTGCCAAAGGATGCAACGGTGGAAGCTCTGCTGGCGCGGCAGCAACGCCCATCATTCCGGCAACAACGGCAGCTAGTGCAGCTGTATTTCTCCGGCTGGTCACATTTGCCGGGCCGTTAACAATTTCCGGCCCGTTTTCACCGACGATGCCAAACTGCCCGCGCGGGATATAGCCGCCGCTGTCATACATCCCCGCAAAGCCATATCCCCATGACGGAAAACCACCCGATGGCATCATCACTTTACCGTTTGTATTCACCGTCGCAGGTTGCTGACGCGTCACACTTTCCGGTAGTTTCGCCTTTGCGGCCTCTTTACTGACAACGCCGAGTTTCTCCAGCAACCAGGAAACGCCGGATTTCAGGGAGTCCAGCGGATGCATGACCATATTCAGCCCTTCCGCCAGTGCCTCCCCGAATCGTCGCCCCATTGCCGCTGCACTCTGCAGTTCGGCAGAGGTCGACTTAACGGGCGTCAGCAGATCAGTAAACCAGCCCCACAGCGCCTGTACTTTGTCGCCAATCCACTGAAACACAGGCTTAAGTGGTTCGAATGCAGCACTGATGGGACCTGCCGCCGCTTTGAATCCTTCCACCACGCCGCCGAGAAATGCGGTGATGGGTTGCCAGTATTTCCAGACAACCAGCGCCACGCCCGCCAGTGCAGTAACCACAAGACCTATCGGACTGAGCAGAGCACCTAACAGACCAGATATGGCATACAGGGCAACGCGCAGCATCGCCAGCGGACCAGATGCAAGCACACGAAGCACCGCGCCTGCGGCAGCCAGTCCACCGCGCAGTACCGCCAGAGGATTCATAAACATCACAGCAACAGCACGTAAAGCGGATAATCCAGACCGCAATAGTGCAACCGGCGCACCTGCTACAGTTTTCAGGACATTTCCCGTCAGTGATGCCGTACGGCGCAAAGACGACAACGGCGCAGTAAGTAAACCCGCTGCGTTACCCGATGAAGCAAGCCCGCGTCGCAGCACTGCCAGTGGAGCGCCAGCCAGCCAGAACAACGCGCTGCTGGTTCGTGTTACTGCTGCCGTAACGGAAGGTAACGTTTTGATGCCCAGCACAGAGAATCCCAGACGGATGACTGCCAGCGGCCCCAGCACTGCAGCCAGCGCCACAGCCAAGGTGCCGAGGCCTACGGTAACCGCAGCCACAATAGCGGCTACTTTCATCAGTGTGCCCGTCAGTTCCGGGTTAGCTTCCACCCAGCGACGCAACGCTCCCGTAACGCTTTTCACCGTGTACAGAATATCCATCAGCGGCTGGCGCAGCGTTTCGCCCAGGCTGCTGAAGGTATTCTGCGCTCCGGTTTTAACCAGCAACCACTGAGCAGAAAGTGAGTCCTTGTTGATGTCGGATTCTTTCTGCATGGAACCGAGCGCATCATTGCCCGCTGTCAGTTTTAGCTGGCGCTGTAGTTCCGGCAGGTTGTTTGCCAGTTTCGCCGCGTCATCGCCAAACTCTTTACCAAACAACATGGTCATGGCAGACAGACGCTTGTCCTGCGGCAGTGCGTTCACCTTCTCCAGCACACGCTGGATAGTTCCCATCGCATCCTTCGTCATCTGCTTTTCAATCACTTCAGGATTGAGTTTCAGCAGATTCATCCCTTCAAAGAAACTCTTGCTTTGCATGGTGGCAATGGACAATTCACGCACCATCGCGTTTGCTGCACTGGCAGCAACCTCCGGCGCAGCACCCAGAGTCAGGAAGGTGGACCCCAGCGCCGCCGCTTTACGATAATCCAGACGATCAGCCACACCGCCCAGGCGTTGCATGACATCAATGATGTCTGCCCCTTTCGACATGGCGTTATCATCCAGATAGTTCAGCGCATCACCGAGCTGTTCAATATTGCGGGTAGGGATTTTGTAGAGCTGGGCGATTTTCCCCAGACTTTCTGACAGTTCATCCGCTGGCAGCTCAAAGGCTGTTGCCGCCTTTGCCGCCGTACTGGCGAAGGCCAGCAGGTCACGTTTCTGGTCTTCCCAGCTGTCGTCAGGGTTTGCGACGTTCATACGCGCACCACCTTCAACCAGTGCAGCGAAGTCCACCGCACCGTTTTCCATCGGCAACTGTTCGCTGGCAGCCTTGATGGCATCCTGCATTTCATAAAAACGTGCAGTACGGTTTCCATTATCGTCACGCAGACCATTGACCTGCTTTGCCACACCTTTCATGGCATCTTCTATGCTGGTATAGCTTTTTACTGCCGCCATCACTGGCGTCCCCATTGCCAACCCTGCAGCCGTGGTAGTGGCTCCGGCTCCTGCAATACGATCGCGCACCTCCAGCGAACGGGCATAACTGGCACGCGCCGCATTCATCCTGCGCTGAGCTTCCCCCAGTCGCTTCAGCCGCGCCTCCTGTTTCCACAGTTCCTGGTTATAACGTGATGTTTCACGGGCTAAACGGGCAGTTGCTCCCGCATCATCTTTCGCAGAAATTCCCGCCCGGTACAGTTCTGCACGCACAAGCGCCGTTTGCTTCTGCAAATATTTTTGTTGTTCTTCCAGGCGTTGGACTGCCAGCGTTTGCCGACCTAAAGCCACAAGGTGCCGTTGTGATGGTTGTTCCATCGCTTCCAGCTCAGAACTAAGCAAATTTGCCTTCTGTCTGGCATAGTTCAGCCTGTCGCCTAACTTTTTGTTATCGGCCTGCAGCTTGCGAAATTTTTCCAGGCTGTTACCCGCCTGATTGAGTTGCTTTAATGCGTCACGGGAGTTTCTGATTGCGCCAGCCAGCTCTTTCGAACTGGCCTGTGCAGCACGGAATGGGCGGGTGAGTTTGTCAACCGCATTAAGAATGACCTGCAGGCGCAGGTTGTTATCACTCATCGTTGGCCCCGCTTCTCTGAATCGCTTTATACCGCCATTCCAGCACTTCGGTCAGCGGCATAACGTCAGTAACGGATGGCGGCCAGTGAAAAATGGTGGCGATATCTGCCACCAGATCGTCAACCGTCAGGCTGTCGGTAAACCGGCAAGCACCGACTTCTTCAACAAAAAAGTGACAACCTCAACCGACATGGCAGTGAGATCTGCCGGGTCCATCTCTGCAATTTCCTGTGCAGTCAGTGCCGGACTGGAGATGCGGGGGATCACGGTCATCATCGCGTTTACATCCATATCCATAATGGCCTGCAGGCGTGTACCGCGCAGCGCACCGGACTGCGGTTTACGCAGCACAATTTCGGTAATTTCTGTTTTACCGCGCATGATGGGGGTATCCAGTTGAATGGTCTTTTCAGTCTGTTTATCGCTCATTTTGTTGTCCTGTAAATTAGGTTCTGGCGCGGCATTCCGCGCCGTTCAGATACATCAGAGGCCGAGGGCGTTGCGGTGCGCTTCCATCAGGTCCACACCGTCCACAATTTCCACCATGTTGATAAGGTCCACTTCATAGAGCACCTCACCATTGATGGTCAGCTTCGCGTAGCTGTTGGTACTGGTCACTTTGGTGGTGTTGCTTTCGCCCGTCTTCCACTCGCCGGAATCCACTTCTTTGTGACGCCCACGCACCACAAGCTCCACGGCCTGCACTTCTCCGGTATCGTCACGCTGGATAGAGCCGGTAAAGCGCAACTGGATGCCATCCACAGTGGCTTTGCCCATCTGCTTAAACAGCAGCAGTTCAGTACCACCAATGGAAAATTCTGTGTCCAGAGCACTGTCATCAAGCCCCAGATCCACATCCACCGCCCCCGGCATTCCGCCGCCGCGATACTTCTCATATTTGCGGGTGAATTTCGGCAGCGTCAGCGACTCTACGATCCCCTGCCAGTTGTTCCCGTCGTTAAACAGGTTCAGATGTTTTAATTTGCGTGGTAAAGCCATGTTGTCCCCTTACGCGCTGACCTGGCTGGCAAAATTCACCAGGTACTGATCGGTGATGCGCTGGCGCAGCATCAGATTTTCAAGTGGCGGCACTGGCGTGTAGTCATAGTCGATGGTGAGTTTTCCGGCTTTCAACGTGTCTTTGTCGTTCACCGACTCATCCAGCCAGCAATCACCACCAATGAGATACCCCTGACTGACCAGGCTGCGCATTTTGGCGCGGATACCTTCGATAATGTCGCGAGCCAGCGACGGATTCAGCGGTTTGTCCACCGCCCACATGTGCGCTTCTGCCATCGTGTCCGTCAGTACCTGCGCGGTTCGGGTGTAGTTTTCGAAGGCAAAGAGCGGGTCATCACTCAGACAGCGGGAACCCCAGAAGCGGAAACCGTCTTTGCGGATAAGCGTGGTAACGTCGTTCTGGTTAAGCAGACCTGCATCGGTTGCCGGGTCCTGCAGATCCCAGAACACATCAGCAGAAATTCCGGTGACACCGTTCACGCCCACGTTGGACAGGCTTTTGTGCCACCCGGTCTGCTCATCAATTTTGGCACGCAGACCAAGCGCACGGGCGGTGGCATATGCCGTTGCTTCGGCATTCAGCACCGTGTCCCAGCCAGTAAAGTCGGGCCAGATCAGCATCCCTTCGCGCTGGCTGAAGTTTTCACGGTAAGTGATTGCCTCCTGCACAGTCTTGCAGCCATACGCTGACAGGTAAGCAAACCCACGCAGGCTTTGCGCCACACTCAGCAACTCAGTAGCTACCGCCTTGGTGTCGTGACCTGGTACACCCAGAATGCGCGGTTTAACGCCGAGCTGTGACTGAGCAGATAACAGAGCTTTCATGCCTGTTTTTTTACCTTCAGCAGTCACTGCGCCGATGATATTGGTCGTGGTTTCTTCTTCCGTTTCACCCTGCGGCACACGCACAACAACGGTCACGGGTTTTGCCTGGTCAGCGATGGCATCCAGCGAACGGGCCAGCGTGCCGGACTCACCCGCTTTACCGCTGGCAGTC
>OLIE01000094.1_pt1 | contig 14861 bp, 10 predicted proteins | sample 1609661 | NCBI WGS metagenome assembly OLIE01 (sample SAMEA4350137, study PRJEB24818) | metagenome | biome: human; feature: gut; material: faeces | place: Denmark | collected 2013-09
ACTATAGAGAGGGCATCATGCGCCTGGCCGCTATGCCCCATGTGATTGGAGTCTCTTGCCAGACCAATTTGTCCTTTTCGGTATCCCGTTTTTTAGATGAGGCTGAGGTGGAGCAGGCAGATGTGTCTAAGTTCAGGTTTTGGGCGAGCTATCACCCGGAGATGGTTGGGGTGGGGGAGTTTGCATCCAAAGTAGAGATGCTTCGTGCGGCCGGCATCGGGGTATGTGCAGGGGCAGTCGGTGATCCTTCGGCAAAGGAACAAATCCGGAAACTGAGACAGCTGCTGGATCCGTCGGTTTACCTGTTTGTGAATGCCATGCAGGGATTGCGGAAGCCGCTGTCGGAAGAGGATATCCGTTTCTTTGGTGAAATAGACAATCTGTTCGATTATGACCGGAGAAATGCAAAGGCGTGCTTGGACGGCTGTGTGGGAGGTAGGGAAACACTTTTTATCGACCGGAAAGGGGATATGTATGCTTGCCCGAGAAGTGGGATACGGATGGGAAACTTTTACGATGACCCCACTTCGGATTTTGAGCCCTTCTGCCTTCGTAAAGTTTGTGATTGTTACATTGCTTTCAGTAATTTGTGCGATACGCCCTTGAGGAGAATGATGGGGGATGGGGCTTTGTGGCGCATACCGGAAAGGAAGAAGGTGGAAGCTGTCTTCTTTGATGTGGATGGTACGCTGACGGATGCTCAGGGACGGATTCCGGACCGTACGGTTTCGGTATTGGAGTATATGGCTAAGCGTTTGCCTTTATATCTGAGTACTGCTTTACCGGTGTCGCATGCTAAAAAACGGCTTGGCAATGTGTTCGGCCTGTTCTCGGGCGGAGTTTTTGCGGACGGAGGTCTGTTATGCTACGGGGAAACTATCGAATGTGTTCCGATTGCAAATCCTATGACTGCCGGTTTTCCGGGTTGCAGGGTGACCCGTTATACCCGGGAGGGGAAAGTCTTTAAATATGCTGTGCTTGCACCGAATACCCGGGAAGCTGTCCGGTGGCTGACCGAATTGGATGAAGAGGCGTATCAATTGTATCAGGAGGGACGATTGCTGACGGTGGTAGACAGTAAAGCCGGTAAGAAGAACGGTCTGATTACTCTGTGTGCTCGATTGGGGATTTCTCTTAGGGAGGTTTTGGTAGTAGGCAATACGATGCATGATTGGCCGATGATGTCCGTAGCCGGCTATTCTTGTGCCGTGATGGATGCGGAAGAAAAGTTGAGGAAACTATCGGGATATGTTCTGAATCCCGATAGTATTCCTGTATTTTTTGATATCTGACTTTATTTGGCCACGTTGTTCACAGGCTTGCCGCCGATATAGGCTTTCAGGTTGTCGACCAGGATAGCTATCAGGCGCTCGCGGGCAGCCGAAGTAGCCCAGGCTATATGTGGGGTGATGAAGCAGTTTCTGGCAGTCAGCAAAGGATTGTCGGCACGGGGTGGCTCGGTGGAGAGCACATCCAGTCCGGCGGCATAGATTTTGTAATTATTCAGAGCTTCTGCCAGGTCATGCTCGTTGACCAGCGGACCACGGCTGGTATTGATTAAAATGGCATTGGGCTTCATCAGTTCCAGGCGACGGGTGTTAACCAGGTCACGTGTTGATTCCGTCAGTGGGCAATGCAGGCTGACAATATCACATTCGCGGAAAATTTGGTCGAGTTCTGCTTTTCGGATTTCAGGAGGCAGTTGGAGACGTGATTTAGATGTATAAGCCCACACTTTCATACCAAATCCGATAGCGATACGGGCTGTGTTGTATCCGGTTTGTCCCAGGCCGATAAGACCTATCTTCTTTCCCAACAGCTCGATAAGCGGAGTATCCCAGTAACAAAAATCCTGACTCTGAGTCCAGCGTCCTTCACGAACCTCGTCGGCATAATGCTGTACTCGCTGAGTGATGTTCAGGATATGGGCAAAAACCATTTGTCCGACGGAGGGAGTGCTGTAGGCAGGGATATTGGTTACGGTAATGCCACGCTCTTTGGCTGCGGCAACATCGATGATGTTATATCCGGTGGCTATTACGCCAATATACTTCAGGTTGGGCAAGGATGCCATGTGTTCTGCCGTGATCACCACCTTGTTGGTAAGAATCGCTTCTGCATCTTTCGAGCGTTCAAGTACCTCGTCGGGAGCCGTGCGGTCATAGATTTCACACTCACCCAAAGTTCTCAATTCGTCCCAGTTCAGATCTCCGGGGTTGGCGGCATAACCGTCTAAAACTACTATCTTCATAAATTATTAGGTGTTAAGTATTCAGTTTAGATACTTGAATACTGAATGAATAACTTTTTATCTGATAAAACAATTGCAGATGGTTAATAGTTCTTTTCATTTCCCCATAGTTGCTTCATTCGCTCGGCATGTTTTTGTTCTGCCGGATTGTGTTGGGGTTGCCATAGTTGTTTGGCCTTGATTTCATCCGGTAAGAACTGTTGTTTTACAAAATTGCCTTCGTAATTATGTGCATATTTGTACTCCTGACCATATCCCAACTGCTTCATCAGCTTGGTGGGAGCGTTGCGCAAGTGTAGGGGAACAGGCAGATTACCGGTTTCGCGGACCAGTGCCAGTGCATCGTTGATGGCATTGTAGGCCGAATTGCTTTTAGGGCTTGTTGCCAGATAAATCGTTGTTTCTGCCAGTGGAATTCTTCCTTCCGGCCAGCCGATTTTCATCAATGTGTCAAAACAGGCATTAGCCAATAACAATGCGTTCGGATTGGCCAGGCCGATATCTTCTGCGGCAGAGATGACCAAGCGCCTGGCGATGAATGCCGGATCTTCGCCCCCTTCTACCATACGGGCCAGCCAATAGATGGCGCCATCAGGGTCACTTCCCCGTATCGATTTGATAAACGCCGAAATAATGTCATAATGCATTTCACCGTCCTTATCGTATGCGAGCGGGTTTTGCTGCAAGCGTTCTGTTACCAGGTCATCAGTGATGATTACGGTTTCTTCTGTTTCCGATTCTACCACGAGTTCCAGTATGTTCAGTAATTTGCGGGCATCGCCTCCCGAAAAGCGAAGCATGGTACCGGTCTCTTTCAATTCGATTTTCCGTTCTTTCAGCACTACGTCGGTAGTAATGGCACGTTGCAGCAATTCCAGTAAATCTTCTTTTTCCAGAGATTTCAGTGTGTAGAGCTGACAGCGGGAAAGGAGCGGACGGATAACTTCGAAAGACGGATTTTCGGTGGTGGCACCTATCAGCGTGACTGTGCCATGTTCGACGGCTCCCAGTAACGAATCTTGTTGGGATTTGCTGAACCTGTGTATTTCATCGATAAACAGGATAGGGCTGGATTGAGTGAAAAACTTATTGCTCTTGGCGCGATCTATCACTTCGCGCACATCTTTCACCCCGGAGGTAACAGCACTCAAAGTGTAGAAGGGAGTTTCCAGCTTATTGGCAATGATCTGGGCCAGTGTGGTCTTACCCACTCCCGGAGGTCCCCAAAGAATAAATGAAGAGATACGCCCTGCGTCAATCATTTTGCGCAGGATAGCACCCGGTCCCACAAGGTGTTTCTGACCGATATAATCATCTAATGTCTTTGGGCGAAGTCTTTCCGCTAATGGTTGCATATATTTGTAATAAATCTGTTATTTTAGTCAATTACCGTTCCGATGACCTGTACGTCTGTAATAGCAGCTTTCTCTCCTGTGAAACTGATACGTACGAAACGTCCTTGTATACCGGGAACAACCTGAATCATCCGAATGTTCTCGTTCTGCTTATTATTGGTTTGATCCGGTATGAGCGACCAGTGTTCTCTGTCCATGGATACCTCTACTTTGTATTGATAAGGGGTTAAATCCGGAAATGCGATTCGGATGTGACGTATCGACAATCCTTTTTCGGTATCCAGTGTCCAGGAACGTTCCGGGTCGTTCTCTGAAGCTTGCCAGTATGTAGATTCGTCTCCGTCGGCTGCAAAAGCGGATGAATGTCCGTTGACAGACGAACTGCAGAAAGTCGGGTTGTTAGGTCCGAAGGTTTGCAGATTATCCGTTTTTGTCGGAGTTTCGAAGCGTGTATAGGGACGTTCTTTTACTTTGAAGGCCTCTGTATAGGGAGTGCTTCCGGTGAATCGGATTTTTACTTCGGCCGGTTCCAGTCCCGGTGAAGTAGCACGGATAACAGTTTCTCCGGCATAATATGACCGGAATTCAATAGCCGCTTTTCCGTCGAGTATACGGATATCACTCTCTTTTTCAAACAGGATTGAGGTTCCGGTGGGAAACTCTCCCGGGCCGGATAGAATGTCGAGCTTAACTGCCGGAGAATTGCTGACCGGCTTTCCGCTTGCATCCAGGATGGTTATTGATAACATAACATCGTCCGTTCCGTCCGCTTTTATGTTATCAGTCCGGTCGGCAACCAGGCTGATGCGGGCAGGTGTTCCTTCTTGCGGCCATTCCGGAGGGGTAATCCCTTTGTAGGCATTCCGGTACCAGTACCAGGCACGCTTGGGAATCCGGAAGTAATCGATGATGCCCATTTTGCCAAGGGCACTGCCGGCAATGCTTCCGTGGTCGAATGCGCACCAGATGGCTTGTCCGCTACGCCATGGAAAACCGTTCTGTGCATTATTCTTAGCCAGGTCTCCCCATCCCGGATCATATTCTCCCGGACGATCGGCTGTAGTACTGCCATATTCCGAAACTACTGTTGGCATGCCCGGTTGCTGAAACTCCGGAATGTAGCTGCCGTCACCGTTATATCCGGCTATGTCGCCCAACTTATCGATTCGTTTCTCTCCCAGCGGACGCTGCGCACCACCGACAGCTGCCGGGCGGGTAGGATCAAGTTGTTTGGAAAGTTTGACGGTTTCTTCCAGTAGTTTACGCATCGGATTGATTGTCTCGGGTGCTGTGAAAAAAGGCTCGTTACTCATGCTCCATACGATGATGGAAGGATGGTTGCGGTGGATGCGAATCAGCTCTTTCAGTTGGGCTTTTACGCTGTTTTCGAATTCTGCCCTGTCGGATTCGTTTACAGGGTATGCACTGGCATTCCAATAACCGTCTCCTTTGTGTCCTCCGATTCCCCAAAATGCGTTTTCTGCCCAGAATAACATTCCTATTTCATCGCATGCTTGTGAAAAAGCCGGTGAATGGGGGTAGTGCGAGCCTCTTATTAAATCGAAGCCGGCTTCTTTCACTAACCGGATATCTCTTCGCATTCCGGTCTCGGTTACAGCGTCTCCCCATCCGGCATGATCCTGGTGAACATTGGCTCCCTTAAAATAAAGGTGCTCCCCATTCAGGAAAAATCCCCGGTCTGCAGTCCATTCGAACCAGCGGAATCCGAATGCTGTTTCGTAACGGTCTATCAATTCTTGTCCGTGATAGAGTGAACTTATCACTTTATAGAGGGCCGGATGATTGGGATGCCACAGTTGAGGTGCCTGAATTTCTTTGGTTTGTTGTTCAAATGTGTAAGTTGCATTGTCCGGCAGTACTTGGGATGTGGAAACCGAAGACACTTCTTTGCCTTGTGCATCGACGACGGTGGTCAGGAGTCGGTAAGTGTCTGTTTTTCCTGAAGCATTACATACGTCTGTCCGTATGTGGACGCTTCCCGATTTACCTTTGTTCTCTGCCAGGTCCGGGGTTGTGACCCAGGTGCCATACCAATCGATGTAAGTGGGGGGCTTTATTACCAGACGTACGTTCCGGTAGATACCTCCGCTAAATACATGTTCGCCTGCACGCGGGGCAAGGTCAGGGCGCCAACAGTTGTTTACCCGGACGGCTACCAGGTTTTTCCCTTCTTTCAGGTAAGCTGATATGTCGATGGAAAATCCGGTATATCCTCCTTTGTGAGTGCCTGCCAAGTGTCCGTTGACGAAAATCTCTGCTTCTTGAAATACGCCATCGAATTCAAGAAAACTTTTCTTGCCAAGAATCTCTTTTTTTACCGGAAAAGCTTTACGGTACCATCCGTAGCCTACATAAAAGTCCTTCGACATGAAATATGGAGTACTGAAAGAGTGGGGAAGTCCTATTTTCTCCCATTCTGAATCGTCGAACCCCGGTCGGGCAGCATGATCGAAATCCCCCTGACAATATTTCCATCCCCGGTTAAAGTTGATGGTTTGTCGTGGAGAATCTGCCCGGCAAACATTGATTGCGCCACTAAGTAAAAGAAGTACCAACCACAGCTTTATGCCATTGAGGGTATGTAAAGTGAAATTCATCGTATTTAGCTTTTATTTGTGTAAATGATATCAGATCAAAATACCACTTGAATCATAAACCGGATACCTTGCTTGTTGATTCCGGGGTGATTCAGATAGGTCAGACGGCGTACGTATTCAATATGTAACAACTTAAAGATGTTGTAGATACCTACACTGGCTTCCAGATAGGGTACTTTCGGGTCCATTACATAACTGGTGTAACTACCGTCCCGTTGCGGAAAATCGAACAGTTCCGGATTATTGCTCTTAAACGGGTTATTCTTTTCGGTCAGGTTACCATACAGGGCACGGAAACGGAACACTTCTCTCCACTTCAATTTTTTGATTAGTGGAATACGATTGAAAAGTTTGCCATTCATGTCATATGTCAGTGCCAACGATGCATAGCGGTCGTTGAGGAACTCCATATTGTTGATCAGGTTGAAAGTTTCTTTTTGGGTAATATATGAAAGGTTGGCAGCCGGCAGAATGAGTAACGGGAATGGAACGGTATTCCATTGCGCCCCACCTTTCAGGGTGACGTCTACTTTGCCCCAAGACGAAAGCCAGAAGCGTTTCCAGATACTTGCTTCCGTCAAATTGAAATTATACTCTCCTCCCAATACACCTTTGAATCCAGTGGTGTGAGAAAGGGTGAAGATGGGGGCATCCAGCGACACCGGACGCCGACGCTGTTTCGTGTTTACAAAAGTCTCACCCGGAGCATAACGCAAGGTCAATCCCAATTCGGCGGTGGTAATGTCCGGAACAATTGTTTTGGCAGCATCGTTACGGATGTATTGAAGTTTACCGGCCGGAGTGTCTTTCCGGTGTCGTGCCATAGCTGCGACCGAGAAGCCTGAAAGAGTTTCCATTTCATATCTCAATGTAGCATCCCGTACGTACGACATCTGGTCGACAGTAGTGGTTTTCCAGGCCACGAATACGTTATCCTTATCCGTGTCGAGAAATTTATCCATCGGTGACATGACATCATAACGGTAAGAAGCGGAGATATAGTGTTTCGGGAACTCCCAGGGGAAGAATTCACATTTACGGAAAGAGTAGGTTACATTGCCCTCATATTTCCATTTTTTGTCTTTAAGTCCGTAGGCTCCATATCCATTAAAGAACCAGTGAGGATTCAGTTTGGCTGTGGTCATACCACTGAGGCGGAATCGGGTGCCGTCCACATAGTTACTCGATATCATGGTATTGATCGGACCGAAATCGAATTTGCTCGGATGTTTTTTGGTTCCGGTTTCCACATAATTTTCTATCAATGCTTTTGCGCCGAATATGACATATTTGAATCCGGGAATTTGCTCCAGCCGGTTCATGAAAAGATCCATGCTACTCTCGGTTTTTGTTAACGGTACTTGGCGCACTCCGGCCCAGTATTCGTCACTTTTGGTGAGCATGTCCGCTTCTTTGATAACATTGCCTTTTAGTCGGAAGAGTCGTGGCTCGATGGGTTCGAAGACATAGTTGCTATATTTCGTAGTCCGCTTTACCTGAATCCCCTGGATAGCTTTCATTACTAAAAGATCTACGGTCATATCATCATCAGTCAGTACCCAGTTGCCATTGGGGAGTTGTTCGTACTGCTGCACGACATCCAGATTCTCCACAAAGTTTACCCCTGTTTTTTTAGGCAAATTCATGGTGCACTTTTTTACAGCGTAGGTTGAATCATCCAGCACATACAGGTGTCCGGTGAATCCGAAGTCCTGAGGGTTCTGTGGAACAAACGTGAGGTGTACACATTTGTTTTTGTCTACCATCACGGTATCCATCAGGTAGAATTTATAGAAAGAGATGGCCCCGCTTCCGATGGGACTTACAAAACGGCGTTGCAACAGACGGATATCATCATCGTAGATATTGATATCGGCAAATACATCGTTAAGGATAGTACCCAACATATCACCGGTAGAGAAGAATTCCTCTACGCCATTTGAGTTCATACCTTCGATGATGGTCTTTTTACTTTCCGGATCTTTTCTGTAGATGGTTTTTGAAGATGTTTCCTGTACGGAGATGGGCAAAATCAGTTTGTTAGTCTCGGGCGAAACCTCGACCTGGTCTTTTAGGAAAGAAAACTTTTTATAGATCCCTTTCTCAAGACTCTCGGGTGTCACGTCATTGAGTGACATCTTCATCTTCTGATATTTGCTGTATTGGTAATAGTCATTGGTTTCCAGCTTCTGAGCTTTTTTATGGTCGATTACCTTCCGCATAAACTCTACTGCCGGATTGTTTTTTCGGGAATATTTCTCCTTTTTAGGTTTTACAACCACTTCTTCCAGCATTACATCATCCGGTGAGAGTACTACATTGAGTTCTTTGGCACCCGCCGGAATCTTCACTTTCTTGGTGATATATCCCACCGCAGAAAAAGTCAGCTCATTCCAGCCTTTGCGGGTTTCCACCTTGTATTCTCCGTTAGCGTTGGATATGCCACCTACTCCTTTCCCTTCATAGAAAACGGAAATGTACATTAATGGTTCATGTGAAATAGAATCGGTGATTACTCCCTTTAACTGTGCGAAAGCCTGTGGCGCAGAGAGTAGAAGGAAGATTACTAATAATAGTTTAGAATATTGTTGTTTCATACACACTTCATCTCATCGTGAGACTGCAAAGGTAATAAATTCCTTTTGATTGAAAGGACTATATAACCTTTTTTGTGTATCTTTTGACTCCTGTAAGGAGGGGGAATATGGTATTATTCCCCCAATAATATTTGTACAATTCGCTCTGCGGTTCGTCCGTCCCAACGTTCGGGTAAAGTTCCTTGTTTCCACTCTCCGTTCATCAGTTTGTCCATACAGGCTCCCAATGCGGCCGGGTCTTCACCGACCAGTTCATTAGTGCCTGTTCGCCAGGTCTCCGGATGTTCGGCAAACGTATTGAGCGTGATGCAGGGAATTCCCAGGAAAGTGGCTTCTTCGGCTACATTGCCCGAGTCAGTCACGATGGCTTTTGCCTGATTCATCAGATAACCGAAAGAGAGATAACTCTGTGTAGGCATGATGTGCAGGTTGGGAGCGGTGATCTCCAATGCTTTGATTGCGTCGCGTACATAAGTGTGCAGCGGTGCGACAATGGGCATGCCATTTGCTTTTTTAAGCAATGTTTCCATCAATTCCTGTAAGTTCTCCTTATTGTTTAACAGTACGTGACGATTGAGGGTCAGCAGAATGTATTCATGTTCTTTCAGCCCCAGCACAGAGAACCATACCGGTTTTATCAGGCGATTGCGATTATAACGTATCGTATCGATCAGGATATTCCCTACATAATACACTGTTTCGTTTTCCGTACCTGTCTGGTTTAGGTTACGGTTGGCTACCATGCCGGCTGTGAAGAGGTAGTCGGACAAGCCATCTGTAATCATACGGTTGATCTCTTTGGGCATAGACATGTCGAATGAACGGGTACCGGCTACGAGATGTGCTACTTTTATGTTTTGTTTCTTGGCTACGATGGCACAACTCATGGTTGCTGTGAGGTCATCGACCACCAGGACTACATGCGTAGGGTTTTCTGTCAATTCACGTTCGAAAGCGATCATGATTCCCGCAGTCAGTTCTGTCGGGTTATTGCCGTTTACTCCCAAATAGGCATCGGGAGCTTTCATGTGCAGATCTGCAAATAAGGAGGCGTCCAAACTGTTATCATTCTCTACTCCCGTGTATACCAGGCGATAAGAAATACGTTTACCCTGTGCCTTTGCGGCATCGATAGCCCGGGTGATAGGGGCGATTTTCATAAAATTAGGGCGGGCCCCGGCAACAATCGTTATCTTCATCTTTGTTTTCTTACAATTTTCAAGGAACAAATTTACACTTTCTTGCGGAATTATTTGTTTCTTTGCACACAAAAAACTTAATATATGCCAACTATCTTTCAGATTCCGACTTTTATCCAGATTCTGGAGTTTATCGGAACATTCGCTTTTGCCATTAGTGGTATTCGTCTTGCATCTGCCAAACAATTCGATTGGTTTGGCGCTTATGTAGCCGGTGTGGCTGTAGCCATTGGCGGTGGTACCATACGTGATGTTTTATTGGATGTCACTCCGTTCTGGATGACGAATCCTATTTATTTAATTTGCTCGGCGCTGGCCCTGCTGTGGGTTATCTTTTTTCGGAAGCATTTGATCCACATGCACAATACGTTTTTTATTTTCGATAGCATTGGTCTTGCGTTGTTTACAGTAGTTGGTATCAGCAAGACGATCGATTTGGGATATGCCTTTTGGGTAGCCATTATTATGGGAACCATGACCGGTGCGGCCGGTGGAGTTATCCGTGATGTATTTATCAACGAGATTCCGTTGATCTTTCGTAAGGAGATTTATGCCATGGCATGTGTTATCGGTGGAGTCATTTATTGGGGGCTCGATCGTTTGGGGGTAGATGCCGCCTTGACGCAGGTCATTAGTGGCTGCTGCATTTTTGTAGTACGCGCTTTGGCTGTAAAATACCAAATTTGCCTGCCTATCTTGAAGGGGGAATAAAGTCGTACCGACTTTATTCCGGCAATATCAAGTCACCTGAAAAACTGATCGATTCACGGTTTTGCATATCGACATCTATGCTGGATGAACCGTTGGAATAGATTGTTATCCTGAATCTGAACTGATCTTCGGGACTTTTGGCGGTAAAGTTGATTTTTGCAGCTCCGCGTTTTCCCATGGCCATGGTGTATTGATCGATTGGGGCATTGAACATCAATCCCTGTCCTCCTCCGTAAGGGATAGAGTAAGCGCGTCCGAAGTAAGGTAGTTGTGAAAAGACAGAATCATTCCGAATTGTTACGGAATAGATTGATGTCAATGGAATCATACGTCCCCTACGCGGGTATGCCGTATTTATGTCGATCCGATAGTTTTCCGATTCAATCTTCTCTTTTACAGTCTGTTCCTTCAGTTCTTTCCTTTCTTCCCGGTTTTGAGCCTGAAGTGTGAAGATACCTGTTCCTGCAATGAACAATATCAGAAGCATGATACGTCTATTTGTTTTCATATCAATGATTATTTAGGAGAATATTTACATAAAGATAACGATCGGAAGAGATAAAATGTACAAAGCGTACAAATGATTTAATATTATTTCGTGTTTGTCGGAGCAGATTTCACAAAGAATAAAAGAGAGAGTTTCAAAACTCTTTTTTTACTATAGATTGCACAGATTTACACAACTCATTTTTATAGATAGTCGGTTGTTTACTTTTGATGCAGTGTAGCCTTGTGTATTTTGCGGTGACAGGCCTTTGGTGTTCTTTCTTGTACAGCAAAGGCCATGCACTATAAGAATTGTTCCAGGATAGCTATTCGCTTTTCGATAGGAGGATGGGTGGCGAATAATCCGCTTAATCCGCTCAGGGCACTTTTGGCTTGTTTGCCCGGATGCTGAATGAATAACTGTGCCACATCCTCGCGTTCTACAGCTTCTATATCGGGATCTGCGGATATTTTTCTTAGAGCACTGGCCAGCGCCAACGGGTTCTTTGTCATTTCTGCTGCACCTGCATCAGCCATATATTCACGTTTTCGTGAGATGGCGAAACGCATCAAAGTGGCGAAGAAATAACCGATGGCAGCTACAATCATTGCCAAAACCAGAATAAGTATGGCTCCATTATTCTTATCATTTCTACTGCGTGTCCACGAAGAGTAATAGACGGAACGCAATGCTATTTGTGCCAGCATAGAGAAGATACCGACAAATACAATCGAGATAATCAATAACCGGACATCATGATTGCGGATATGTGTCAGTTCATGTGCGATGACTCCTTCGAGTTCTTCATCGTTAAGCTTTTCAATGATACCTTTGGATAGGGTAACTGTATAGGTCTGTTCATTGATTCCACTGGCGTATGCGTTTAGTGAATCATCATCGATAATGTTGATTTTGGGCATTTTCATACCTTGCGACATACAGAGATTCTCTACTAAATTGTAGATACGTTTATTCTCTTTACGTTCAAGCGGACGCGCGCCTGTGGCAGCTTTGATAATACTGGAATTGGTAAAGTAAGCTATGATAAACCAAACCAGAACACCTCCTATAATATAAGGAATCAGGTTGATAAATATTTGATTGGTCATTGCCAGTGTATTGTACTGCCCATAATCGTCTTCCACGGTAAAAGTGATAAGCAGATAGCAGAACAGGTAAGTCAATACCGCCACCAGGCATGGAAAGAGAATGAGTAAGATACCGGAACGGAGATTGTTCCGGCTCTGTTGTGTCTGTATTCCGACGTATTGCATGTGTCTTTACTTTCCTGAGGATTAAAATTTTATTTTCGGAGCCTCTTCTAAATTGGCACGTTGTTCTGTGCCCAAGTCGAACATCATTTCTTTATGAAAGCCAAACATGTTGGCAATCAGGTTAGAAGGGAATGTCTGTACAGCATTGTTCAGTTCCTTTGTGGCCGAATTAAAGTAGCGGCGTACGGCAGCCAGCTTATTTTCTACGTCCGAAATCTCTTCCTGTAGCTGAAGGAAGTTTTGGTTGGCCTTCAGGTCCGGATAAGCTTCCAATGTAATCTTCAATCCTGCGAGGGCGGAACTAAGTTGATTTTCAGCTGTAATTTTTTCATCGATTGTCCGGGCACTGACAGCTCTGTTGCGGGCTTGGATGACGCGCTCAAGTGTTTCTTTTTCGTGAGCTGCATATCCTTTTACTGTATCTACCAATTGTGGAATAAGGTCGTGACGCTGCTTCAGTTGTACATCAATGTCGGCAAATGCGTTTTCGCGATTATTTCTCAATTTTACCAATGAGTTATACATGGAAGCAATGATAATGACGAGGATGATTATAATCCCCAGGATGATAAGTAAGTTCATAATTCTTTTGATTCTTAACGTTATTAAACTTGATCCAAAGGTATGTGATTCAGTCTCTATTTACAAAAAGCACATAATAAAAAACATTAATTATCAAACAAACCTATCAAAAGCTGTCTAACTCTTTAAGAAATAACACCCAAAAACTATCAAATAGCACCCAAAAACTATCATTTGATAGTTTTTACCCCAAAGATTGGTGAAAATTACCCTACTGAAATCTAAAATAAGCCTTAAACTTGCAATATCGAGAAAGAAACGAAATATTAACCGCTTAAAAACCGCAACGTATGAAAAGTTTAAGTTTTAGAAAAGATTTAATAGGAGTGCAAGAAGAGTTGCTCCGCTTCGCTTATAAATTGACTGCTAATCGCGAAGAAGCAAATGACCTGTTACAAGAGACCTCATTAAAAGCATTAGATAATGAAGATAAATTTATGCCAGACACTAATTTTAAGGGCTGGATGTATACTATCATGCGCAACATCTTTATTAATAATTACCGTAAAATTGTGCGTGATCAAACTTATGTAGACCAAACCGATAATCTTTTCCATCTGAATCTTCCGCAGGACTCCGGTTTTGAAAGTACCGAAGGAGCCTATGACCTGAAAGAAATGCACCGTGTAGTAAATGCGTTGCCCAAAGAATATAAAGTTCCATTTTCAATGCATGTTTCCGGATTTAAATACCGTGAAATAGCCGAAAAATTAGAATTGCCACTCGGCACTGTCAAGAGCCGTATCTTTTTTACCCGTCAGAGATTGCAACAGGAACTGAAGGACTTTGTTTGATTAGGTATTTTTCATTAATAAAAAGATTGATTTTAGGTAGTGATTTAGTGTAATTTTTTAGTTGTGCAAAAGAAGGAGTAAGTGAGGGACCCCCTCCTTGCTCCTTTACTTTTGTGACAATATGATATATAACATATCTTTTATGGGAACTTTTTGAAGGTCTGATTTGTCTTTATGTCAAATATCTCACTATATTTGTAATATAGCAAGTTAACCTATGAATGTGAAATCACTTATAACTTACGGCAATGAAAAAGGAAATTAAATTCAGTCTCGTATATCGGGATATGTGGCAGTCGTCCGGTAAGTATCAACCCCGTGTCGACCAGTTAGTGCGAATTGCCCCTTTGATTATTGAAATGGGATGCTTTGCCCGTGTGGAGACCAATGGCGGAGCGTTCGAGCAAGTCAATTTATTGTATGGTGAAAACCCCAATAAAGCAGTGCGGGCTTTTACCAAACCATTCAATGATGCCGGAATACAAACCCACATGCTTGACCGGGGACTGAATGGTTTACGGATGTATCCCGTTCCTGCCGATGTCCGTCGGTTGATGTACAAAGTCAAGCATGCCCAGGGAGTAGATATCACCCGTATCTTTTGTGGGCTGAATGAAGTAAGGAATATTATTCCTTCCATACACTATGCACTTGAGGGAGGAATGATTCCGCAGGCAACTTTGTGCATCACCTTTTCACCGGTACATACAGTAGAATATTACACGGCTATTGCTGATAAGCTGATTGAGGCCGGTGCTCCCGAGATTTGTCTGAAGGATATGGCAGGTGTCGGACGTCCTGCCATGTTAGGACAATTGACAAAAGCCATTAAGGAACGTCATCCCGAAGTGTTGATTCAATATCATGGCCATAGCGGGCCCGGATTGTCAATGGCTTCCATTCTTGAAGTTTGTGAGAATGGTGCTGATATTATTGATGTAGCCATGGAACCTATGTCCTGGGGAAAAGTTCATCCGGACGTGATCTCTGTAC
>OLIE01000099.1_pt1 | contig 14537 bp, 10 predicted proteins | sample 1609661 | NCBI WGS metagenome assembly OLIE01 (sample SAMEA4350137, study PRJEB24818) | metagenome | biome: human; feature: gut; material: faeces | place: Denmark | collected 2013-09
ATAATACGCTCTACATTTTCCACCACTACAATAGCATCATCCACCACAATACCGATGGCAAGAATCAACCCGAGCAATGTCAATATGTTCAGCGAGAAACCGAAAATCAGCATGAAACCAAATGTACCGATCAGTGAAATAGGAACGGCAACAATCGGAATCAACGTAGCCCGCCAACTCTGCAAAGAAAGATAAACGACGAGTACTACCAGGATCAATGCTTCAAACAAGGTCTTATAAACTTCATGAATAGACTCGGAAATATAAGTCGTCATATCGAACGGAACCTCATAGCTCAGCCCTTCAGGGAAGTTTTTACTGATTTCATCCATCGCCTCTTTTACACTTTTCGCTACTTCCATTGCGTTAGCGCCCGGAAGCATATAAATTCCCAGAACGGCAGCATTCTTACCATTGATGCCACTCTCCGTACTATATGATGAGGCTTCCAGTGAAACTCGTGCCACATCGCGCAGACGAATGATAGAGCCATTTGTATTGGCACGAATCACAATATTTTCGAATTGTTCTACAGTAGAAAGACGTCCCTGCGTAGTGATAGGGATTGTCACATCGAGCCCCTTCACCGGTTGCTGCCCAAGTACACCGGCAGCCGATTCACGGTTCTGATCCTTCAAAGCATTCTGCAAATCCTGCACAGTCAGCCCGAAGTTAGCCAATTTATCCGGTTCTGCCCAGATTTGCATGGCATAATAACGGCTACCGATATTCGACACACGTCCTACTCCCGGAATACGGCGGATTACATCGAGTACATTAATCGTCGCAAAATTACTCAAATAGATTTCGTCAAATTTCGGATCGGACGACATCAATGTAAGGGTCATCAACTGGCTGGGCGCCTGCTTTTCAACTGAAATTCCGTTTTGAATAACTTCAGCCGGCAAACGGCTTTCCGCCAGCTTCACCCGGTTCTGAATTTCTACAGCGGCCAGGTCCGGATCGGCAGAAACATCAAAAGTAACCGTTGCCGAGAAGCCTCCGGAGTTGGAACTGTTCGACTCCATATAAAGCATACCCGGTGTTCCGTTAATCTCCTGTTCGATGGGAGTTGCTACAGCCTGCGAAACCGTAAGCGCACTGGCTCCCGGATAAGAGGCACTGATCTTCACTACCGGAGGAGTGATCTGCGGATACTGGTCGACAGGCAACATGGTCAGTCCGATGATGCCGATGATGACTATCAGTATCGAGATAACGATCGAGAAAACAGGTCTATCTATAAAAAAACTAACTTTCATATTCAGTAAGGTCTCACCCCGCCCCTCTCCCAACGAGAGGGAGGAAGAGTTTCTTTTAAATTATACGTTTTTATCTATCTCAGGAAAAGGGAATCACTCAGTCTCTTTTTTCTCAGCTGACGGCTGGGGTAAAGTGGCTCTCACTTTCATTCCCGGTGTCAGCTTGTGATACCCTTCCACCACTACTTCTTCACCTGCACCCAGACCTCTCTCCACAACGAGTTTATTACCAAATTCAGGTCCCAACTCAATGAACCGTTTCTCTGCCGTAGAATCTCTGCGCATCACATAAATATATGCTCCGCCTTTCTCGATAGTCACTGCTTTATGCGGTACAACGATGGCTCCTTCACGTACATCCAAGAGGAGCTTTACCTTCGTAAACTGTCCCGGAAGCAATACCTGTTTCGGGTTCGGCATCTCCGCTCTTACCGAAAAAGTACCGGTCTGCGGATCTACCTGAGGTTCGGCAAAATCCACATATCCTTTATAAGGGTATACCGTATTATCCGCTAAGGTAATGGTGATGTTCGGCTGCCAGGAACGGGAAGAATCCTGCTGACCGATATTGATATTACGTTCTTTGCTCTTCAGGTAATCCAGAGCAGTCATGCTGAAGTCCACCAGCACCGTATCACTCTTCACAACTGTAGCCAAAAGCGATTTTCCACCCGGTCCCACCAGTGTCCCCAAATCCACATTACGTTCGCTGATGTGTCCGGACAACGGCGAACGGACCAATGTATAACCCAACTCCAACTCTGCCTGCGCCAGGTCCGCCTCACTCATGGCAACGGTTGCCACCGCACTTTCATAGGCCGCCTCCGCATTGTCCAGATCTAACTGGCTGGCCGCATTCTGGGCATACAAAGGCTTGATACGTTCCAAATCCCGCTTTGCTTTCAATGCCTGTGCTTCATCTTTTTTCAGTTGTGCCCGTGCTTTATCTGCCTTTGCACGATATTGATCCTGATTGATCACAAAAAGCACCTGATTTTTATTCACATACGTCCCCTCGGCAAAGAGCATACTTTCCAGATACCCCCTCCACACGGGCCCGCACTTCCACAAATTGTTGTGCACGTATGCGCCCCACATACTCACCGAAAATCTCTACATTATCCCTTTCTGCGGGCTCTACAATCACAGTCGGCACTTCCGGCTCTACTTTATGTGGTCGTGTCAGAATCCAGTAAATGCCTGCCACCAAAGCCAAACAGACAATGCCTGCAATTGTTCTTTTTCTCCTCAGTTTTAGCTCTTTTCTCGTAAAAAACAGTCTCATGCTTGTTTGTATTATTAAAATTAACTTATCCTTTATTAGCTACCTTACAAATCAGATACCAAATTATACCTGAACCGATCTTTTCAACTAAAAGCGCCTCCATACGTCTTACAAAGGCAATTTTAATGATTTACCGAACTTAGCTGCCATTCGTTAAAAGTGTGGAATTATGCCCATTAGTGTAGAATAATTCCACAAAAGGGCCGCAAAGATAATTCTTTTCTGCATAAGTTCCATAACTTTCACTTTTAATGGCATTCGCTACTTATTTATCAAATAATAGTATAAATTTGTAGTAACATTCATAATAACACTATAATGAAAAAACATTTGTCATTGATATTAGTTCTGTTACCGGTACTTTTTCTGGCACTCCCCGCTCTGGCACAAGAACGTAAAAAAGTCGGAGTGGTACTCAGTGGAGGAGGTGCAAAAGGGGTAGCACATATCCAGGCACTGAAAGTCATAGAAGAAGCCGGCATTCCGATCGATTATATAGTAGGTACCAGTATGGGATCCATTATCGGCGGATTATACTCTATCGGATATACTCCTCAGCAATTGGACAGCATGGTGCGCAAACAGGACTGGATGTTCTTACTGAGCGACCGGGTGAAACGTAGCGCCATGTCACTCAATGAACGTGAAAAGTCAGAAAAATATGTTTTTTCGTTTCCGTTTACCAAAAGTCCCAAAGATGCAGTTTCAGGTGGCATCATAAAAGGACAAAATCTGGCCAATCTTTTTACGGAACTGACAGTGGGATATCACGATTCCGTAGATTTCAACAAACTTCCCATCCCCTTTGCCTGCGTTTCACAAAATATCGTAAATGGCGAACAGATTGTGTTCCACAATGGAATACTTGCCACAGCTATGCGGGCCAGTATGGCTATTCCGGGAGTATTCACCCCGGTACGGAAGGATAGTATGATCCTGATTGACGGCGGCATGATCAACAACTACCCTGTAGATGTGGCCAGATCGATGGGTGCGGATATCATCATCGGGGTAGATGTACAAAACAATCTGAAAGGAATCGACAAACTAAACAGCGCTCCGGACATACTCTCTCAAATCATCGACCTGACAACTAAAAACAACCATCAAAGCAATGTCGGCCTGACCGATACTTACATAAAGGTAAATGTAGAAGGATATTCCTCGGCCAGTTTTACTCCCGCAGCCATCGACTCCCTGATGCACCGGGGAGAAGTAGCAGCCCGCAAGCAATGGGCTTCTCTGCTCGCTCTCAAAAAGAAAATCGGCATTGCAGACACGTTCGTACCCCAATCGCACGGCCCTTATACCATGTTCTCAAAGGACCGGACCCTGCATGTGAAAGAAATCACCTTCTCCGATGTAGAAGAAAACGATAAGAAATGGTTAATGAAGAAATGTAAACTGCAAGTAAACAGCAGAATCAGCATGCGTCAGATTGAGCAGGCACTGTTCATCCTGCGTGGAAACCAGTCTTACTCAAATGCCAGTTATACACTGACCGATACTCCCGAAGGTTACAAACTAAACTTCCTGCTAGAGAAAAAGTACGAGAAAACGATTAATGTAGGCATCCGGTTCGACTCGGAAGAGATAGCTTCATTATTAATAAACGCTACGGCACAGTTAAAGACTCATATTCCCTCCAAAGTCTCCGTCACCGGGCGATTGGGCAAACGATACATGGCACGGGTAGACTATACATTGGAGCCGATGCAACAACGAAACGTCAACTTTTCGTACATGTTCCAATACAATGACATCAACATTTACGATCATGGTGACCGTGCCTATAACACTACTTACAAATATCATTCCGGTGAGTTTGGATTTTCGGATGTATGGTATAAAAACTTTCGGTTTGGGTTCGGAGCACGAATCGAGTATTTCAAATACAAAGATTTCCTCTTCAAGAAACCGGAATTTACGATGAATGTCAATTCCGAATATTTCATCAGCTATTTTGCACAATTACGTTACAACACTTTCGACAAAGGGTATTTTCCATCTAAGGGAAGTAACTTCTCCGGAGCTTATTCGCTGTACACAGACAACTTTGCCCGATATAACGGACATGCCCCCTTCTCTGCACTCAGTGCTTCCTGGGAAAGTGTATTCTCCATAAGTAACCGCCTGACATTGATCCCGGCACTTTATGGCAGGGTATTGATCGGCCAAGAGATCCCTTATGCTTATGAAAATGCGTTAGGAGGCGATGTATTCGGCCGTTACCTTCCTCAACAACTCCCGTTTGCAGGAATTTACAATATAGAACTAACTCACAATTCCGTTGCCGTGGCTTCCTTGAAACTACGCCAACGCATGGGTAGCAAACATTATATCACGTTGGCCGGAAATTTCGCCTTGAGTGATGACAATTTTTTCAAAATCCTGAAAGGTAACCGGATTTACGGTTGCAGTATCGGATACGGCCTGGACAGTATGTTCGGTCCGTTGGAAGCTTCATTAGGATATTCCAATCAATCCAAAGACGTGGGATTCTACGTAAATTTAGGATTCTCTTTTTAAGAAACTTAACCCGTATCCCGATAGGGTGTAGCCTTATGAAGCAAAGGGTGTAGCCATCCGGGCAATAGGGTGTAGCCCTGCCGTGCGGATGGCTACACCCTATTTCGGCCCCTTCCCAGACGACCGGACAACCGGACAGACAGAGCACGGATTTATTTAATTATTTCAAATTTATTACTCAGAACCAAAGAAAGTCATTATCTTTACCGAAAATATTTTCTATATACTCACATAAAACATTTGGAATAATGGCAAAGAGAAGAGAACTTAAAAAAAACGTAAATTATATCGCAGGTGAATTATTTTCAGAGTGTCTGATCAACAGTAAGTTTATACCGGGTACCGACAAAAAGAAAGCTGACGAGTTGATGGTGGAAATTATAAAAATGCAAGATGAATTCATCAGTCGAATCAGTCATACAGAACCGGGTAATGTGAAAGGATTCTACAAAAAATTCCGTTCGGACTTCAATGCAAAGGTAAATGAAATCATTGACGCTATCGCGAAACTGAATTAAGGATGAAGAAAGCAATATATAGCTTTATCTACTATCACCTGTTGGGGTGGAAAACCAATGTAACGGTACCGAACTATGATAAATGTGTAATCTGTGCGGCACCCCATACAACAAATATGGACCTCTTTATCGGCAAACTGTTTTATGGAGCGATAGGCCGTAAAACCAGTTTCATGATGAAAAAAGAGTGGTTTTTCTTTCCTTTAGGAATCTTGTTCAAGGCCGTAGGCGGCATTCCCGTAAATCGAGGACGCAAAAGCTCACTGGTAGAACAAATGGCAGAGGTCTTTGCCAAAAGACCTAAGTTTCATCTTGCAATCACTCCCGAAGGAACCCGTAAACGCAACCCCAACTGGAAAAAAGGATTCTACTACATCGCATTGAAAGCGCAGGTCCCTATCGTGCTGATCGGAATCGATTACAATACGAAAACAGTCACCTCCACCAAAGCAATCATGCCCAGCGGAGACATTGAAAAGGACATGCGTGAAATAAAACTTTATTTCAAAGATTTCAAGGGAAAACATCCCGAGAACTTCTCCATTGGAGACGTTGAATGATTATTCATGAAGATCTCGATTGTACAGACAGATATTATCTGGGAAAATAAACAGGAAAATCTCCGTTTGCTCCGTGAAAAGCTATTACCTCTTCGCGGAACGACGGAGATTGTTGTTTTACCGGAGATGTTTACAACAGGATTCAGCATGAACAGCCGGCTATTAGCCGAACCGGTTTCCGGTACCACGCTCCGGAGTCTCAAAAATTATGCCGTAGAATTTCATTTGTCATTGGCCGGGAGTTTCATTTGTGAAGAACAAGGTTCTTATTATAACCGGGCTTTCCTGATCACTCCCGATGGACAGGAATTTTACTATGACAAACGCCACCTCTTCCGCATGGGACACGAAGCGGAACATTTTTCGGCAGGCAGCCGGAAAGTGATCATTCCCTACAATGGTTGGAACATCTGCCTGCAGGTATGTTACGACCTCCGCTTTCCTGTCTGGAGCAGGAATGTGAACAATGAATATGACCTCCTTATATATGTAGCCAGTTGGCCGACTCCACGTATTCAGGCATGGAATACATTATTATGCGCACGTGCCATTGAAAATCAATGTTATGTATGCGGTGTGAACCGTATAGGACAGGACGGCAACGGGCTCTGCTATCCGGGGTATTCCGCTTTATATGGACCTAAAGGAGAAAACCTGGCAGGAACTCCCGATTCGGAAGAAAAAATACAAACCATTGAACTTAGCCTGGAAGCCCTCACTACTTTTCGTCATAAATTCCCTAGCTGGAAAGATGCAGACCCCTTTCTCCTTTACTAAATATCCAAGCCTAAATTTCCGTATTTACTAAAAATATCTCTTGAATTATAGTATATAAATGCAAAAAAGTATCTAATTTTGCCAGACAATCAATTTATTGTACCAAAAAACAAACCCTAATTTAACTCATAACACGAATGTTAACCCAATTAATTAATGCACGTATACTCACCCCCCAAGGATGGATGAAAGACGGTTCCGTGCTTATCAGAGACAATAAGATTTTAGAAGTCACAAACTGCGATCTGGCCGTTATCGGAGCTGAACTTATTGACGTCAAAGGTATGTATGTAGTCCCCGGTGGAGTAGAAATCCACGTGCATGGTGGTGGAGGACGCGACTTTATGGAATGTACGGAAGATGCTTTCCGGGCAGCGGTCCATACTCACATGAAACATGGCACAACAAGTATCTTCCCCACACTGTCATCATCTACAGTCCCCATGATTCAACAAGCTGCAGAAACCTGTACCAAGTTGATGGAAGAGAAAAACAGCCCTATCCTGGGACTGCACCTCGAAGGTCATTACCTGAACATGAAAATGGCAGGAGGACAAATTCCGGAAAACATTAAAAATCCTGATCCGAATGAATACATTCCGATCGTAGAACAGTATCATTGCATCAAGCGTTGGGATGCTGCTCCGGAACTTCCGGGAGCCATGCAATTCGGTAAATATATTGCTGCCAAAGGCATACTGCCTTCCGTAGCACATACACAAGCCGAATTTGAAGATATCCGTACAGCTTATGAAGCCGGATACACTCATGCAACCCACTTCTATAATGCAATGCCCGGCTTCCACAAACGCAGAGAGTACAAGTACGAAGGTACAGTCGAAAGCATTTATCTGTTGGATGACATGACAGTAGAAGTAGTAGCCGACGGTATTCACGTCCCCCCTACGATCCTGAGACTCGTATATAAAATAAAAGGTGTGGAAAGAACCTGTCTGATCACCGATGCCCTTGCATGTGCCGATAGTGATAGCAAAGAGGCTTTCGACCCGCGCGTAATTATCGAAGACGGAGTCTGCAAACTGGCCGACCATTCTGCTTTGGCGGGAAGTGTCGCCACCATGGACCGCCTGATCCGCACCGTTGTGCAGAAAGCAGAGATCCCACTGGAAGATGCAGTTCGCATGGCTTCCGAAACTCCGGCACGCATCATGGGGGTATATGATCGCAAAGGTTCCTTGCAAAAAGGTAAGGATGCCGATATTCTGGTACTGGACGAAGACCTCAACGTAAGAGCCGTATGGGCCATGGGTAAGTTGGTACCTGAAACAAATACTCTGTTTTAAACGATAAACGTTTTTGAGCGATAACGATTAACAGGCTGTGCCGGTGCAGCCCGTTAATCGTTTATTATTTATCGCCTGTTACTTATCGCTCATTGTTCAAAACCGTTCATCGTTTATCTCCCATCATTTATCGTTCCCTCCTCCCTATTTATAGGTAAAAAAAGATTTTAATTTAATTTCCCTGTCAACCTTATCGCATAGTTGATTGTTTTTATATATATTTGTTCAGAGTTTCCAATAACGACAAAGACTCAGTCAAACTTAATTAATAACAAACTTATGAAGACAAATCTTAGTTCTCAGATTACTCTCAACAGGGTCTCCCCCAGGTATTACAGACCAGAGAATGCATTCGAGAGATCGGTATTGACCCGATTAGAGAAAATTCCTACAGACATCTATGAATCTGTAGAAGAAGGTGCAAATCATATCGCTTGCGAAATAGCACAGGTTATTCGTGATAAACAGAAAGCAGGACGTTTCTGCGTACTGGCATTGCCGGGTGGAAATTCTCCGCGCAGCGTATATGCCGAATTAATTCGCATGCACAAAGAAGAGGGACTCAGTTTCCGTAACGTAATTGTATTCAACATGTACGAATACTATCCGTTGTCTCAAGATGCAATCAACAGTAATTTCAATGCGTTGAAAGAGATGTTCCTCGATCATGTAGATATCGATAAACAGAATATCTTTACTCCGGACGGTACGATTGCCAAAGATACCATCTTTGAATACTGCCGCCTGTACGAACAGCGCATCGAAAGCTTCGGTGGTATCGATATCGCCCTGTTAGGCATCGGCCGTGTAGGTAATATAGCCTTCAACGAACCGGGGTCACGCCTGAACTCCACCACCCGACTGATTTTGCTGGATAGCGGTTCACGCAACGAAGCATCCAAGATCTTCGGCACCATTGACAACACCCCTATCAGTTCTATTACGATGGGTGTAGCCACAATTCTTGCTGCTAAGAAAATCTATTTGTTGGCATGGGGTGAAGAAAAAGCCCACATGGTGAAAGAGTGTGTAGAAGGTAACGTAACAGATACCATTCCGGCATCTTACTTACAGACCCACAACAATGCACATGTAGCTATCGACCTGTCAGCAGCTTCCAACCTGACACGCATTCAACGTCCATGGCTGGTCACTTCCTGCGAATGGAATGACAAACTGATCCGTAGCGCAATCGTGTGGCTGTGCCAATTGACCGGCAAACCAATCCTGAAACTGACCAATAAAGATTACAACGAAAATGGCTTGAGCGAGCTGCTTGCCCTCTTCGGATCTGCTTATAACGTAAATATCAAGATATTCAACGACCTGCAGCACACCATTACCGGATGGCCGGGTGGTAAACCGAAAGCAGACGACACATATCGTCCGGAACGTGCAAAACCATATCCGAAACGAGTAGTCGTATTTTCTCCGCATCCCGATGACGATGTGATCTCTATGGGTGGTACGATCCGCCGTCTGGTAGAACAGAAACATGAAGTCCATGTAGCTTACCAAACTTCGGGAAACATTGCCGTAGGCGATGAAGAAGTAGTTCGCTTCATGCATTTCATCAACGGATTCAACCAAATCTTTATAAACAGTGAAGATCAGGTGATCAGTGAAAAGTACGCCGAAATCCGTAAATTCCTGAAAGACAAAAAAGACGGCGATATGGATACACGCGATATCCTGACCATCAAAGGTCTGATCCGCCGTGGCGAAGCGCGCACAGCTTGTACTTACAACAACATTCCGTTGGAACGTTGTCACTTCCTGGACCTCCCCTTCTACGAAACCGGTAAAATCCAGAAGAATCCGATCAGTGAAGCCGACGTAGAAATTGTCCGCAACCTGCTCCGTGAAGTGAAGCCTCATCAGATCTTTGTAGCCGGTGACCTTGCCGACCCGCACGGAACACACCGTGTATGTACAGATGCCGTATTTGCTGCCGTAGACCTTGAAAAGGAAGAAGGAGCCGAATGGTTGAAAGACTGCCGTATCTGGATGTATCGTGGCGCATGGGCCGAATGGGAAATTGAAAACATCGAAATGGCTGTACCTATCAGTCCTGAAGAATTACGTGCAAAACGTAACTCTATCCTGAAGCATCAGTCACAGATGGAAAGTGCTCCATTCCTGGGCAACGACGAACGCTTGTTCTGGCAGCGTAGCGAGGATCGTAACCGAGGTACTGCCGCTCTTTACGACAGCTTGGGACTGGCTTCTTACGAAGCAATGGAAGCATTCGTAGAATACATCCCACTATAACCAAAGCCAATTAGTGAAATAAAAATAAAGAAGAGTGAGGAGTTTGGAACTCTTCACTCTTCTTTTGTTTAAACAGAAAAGATACAAATTATATATGAAACAAGAAAAATTCTTCCGTCTTCTTCCTATAGAGGGAGCTTATAATATTCGTGATCTGGGAGGTTATCCGACATCAGACCATAAACATGTAAAATGGAAAACATTCATCCGTTCGGGCGATCTTGACAAACTGACAGAATCCGATCTGGACTATCTTACCTCCTTGCACATCCGAACCGACATCGACTTCAGGAGCATGCAGGAAAAAAAAGCAGCGGCAGACAAAATTCCCTCAACAGTTACACAATATATTCCCTTATCTATCGAAGCAGGCGACATGACCGACATGGCACACTTCAACCTGAACAATATACCGGGAATACTCGAACAGGCATACGTTTATATCATCCAAAATGCTCAGGATACTTATCGGGAATTCTTCCGGATTGTTTCGGAAGAACGGAATACTCCTCTTTTATTTCACTGCTCAGCAGGAAAAGACCGTACCGGAATTGCCGCAGCCTTACTACTGGGAGCATTGGGTGTCGACAGGGAAGTGATAATGGAAGATTACATGCTGTCTGCCGAATATATAAAAGGGAAATATGATGCAATCGTACAAGCTCATCCCGGATTTGCCCCTCTCACCACAGTACGGAAAGAATATCTGGAAGCTGCTTTCCAAACCATTGACACTGACTATCAAGGTATGGATAACTACCTGAAAAATCAATTGGGAGTAGATACCCACAGATTGAGAATGCTGTATACCGAATAAATGGACAGTTAGCAACTTCCTCAGCCAATGACTTATCGGCAATTGCCGGTTTTTCATTTATTTCTTCTACTTTTGCACCCGATAATCATTCAACCGAGCATATGAAAAAACTATGTATATTTCTCCTGCTGCTCTTTGCTGCGACAGGAATCTTGTTTGCACAAGAAATAGAAAAAAGCGTGAAAGAGCGGCTCAGTAATTACTTTGAGACTTACACCCCGGCATCTGCCAATACCGGAAGCTGTAAGTTAAAAAGCGTAGACATAGACTTCGAAGGCAGGAAACTATCTATCTATGCTTCCGAAAGTTTTGCTTATCAGCCGTTTGTACCGGAAACAGTAGACGAAATCTATCATCAGATAGAAGAATTGCTGCCCGGCCCGGTACGTTTTTTCCGAACTACAATTTATGCCAACAACCAACCTATCGAGGAGTTGATTCCCAATTTCTTTCGCGAGAAGAAGAAAAAAGATAAATCGCGGCTTTCAAACGCAGAATATAAAGGAGCACCTTGGGTGATAAACACCTCCCGCCCTTACGAAATAACCAAAGGATTGCAGAACCGGCACATCTCCTTGTGGCAAAGCCATGGCAAATATTACAAGAACGATAAAGGCGAATGGGGATGGCAACGTCCACGTTTGTTCTGCACTACCGAGGACCTGTTCACGCAATCTTTCATTCTGCCTTATGTCATCCCTATGCTCGAAAACGCCGGAGCTAATGTCTATACCCCCCGGGAGCGGGATACTCAAAAGAATGAGGTGATTGTGGACAACGATACACGAAACGGTTCCATCTATCTGGAGATGAAAAGCCGCAAAGCCCGTTGGGAGAAAACCGACGGTTACGGATTCGCACAAAGAAAACCTGTATATGAAGATGGAGAAAACCCTTTCCTGACAGGTAGCGCACGCTTCACCCGGACTGAAAAGAAAAAGAATAAGGCATTTGCCGAATGGATTCCTACAATCCCCGAAACAGGGAGTTACGCAGTATATGTATCCTATCAGACACTTCCAAACAGCGTCAGTGACGCCAAATATCTGGTATTTCACAAAGGTGGTGTAACAGAATTTAAAGTCAACCAGAGGATCGGCGGTGGTACATGGGTATATCTCGGAACCTTTGAGTTTGACAAAGGCAGCAATGATTATGGCATGGTGGTACTAAGCAATGAGAGCAGCGAAAACGGGGTTATCTGTGCCGATGCCGTTCGTTTCGGCGGAGGAATGGGAAATATATCCCGCGGCACAGTAAGCGGACTGCCCCGTTATCTGGAGGGAGCCCGTTATTCTGCCCAATGGGCAGGTATGCCCTATGATGTCTACGGAGGCAAACAAGGAACAAATGACTATGCTGACGACATCAATGCACGCTCCAACACCATCAATTACCTGTCCGGTGGTTCTGTATTCAATCCCGGACAAAAAGGACTGGGTGTCCCCTTTGAAATGAACGTGGCGCTGCATAGTGATGCCGGATACAGTAAAACGAACGATATAGTGGGATCACTCAGTATCTATACCACCGATTTCAATAACGGACTGCTTAACTCGGGAAACAGCCGGTATGCTTCACGTGACCTGGCAGATCTCCTGCTCACCCAAATACAAAAAGACATTCGTGCCAAATTCAATATACAGTGGACACGCCGTAGTATGTGGGATCGCAATTATAGCGAAACACGCCTGCCTGCCACTCCATCCACTATCGTCGAATTGCTTTCACACCAAAATTTCGCAGATATGAAACTCGGTCACGACCCGAATTTCAAATTTACCGTAGGACGTGCCATTTACAAAGCCGTATTACAGTTCATCAGCAGTCAGCACAACAAGGAGTATGTAGTGCAACCACTCCCCGTCAGCAACTTCGCCATCGAGTTTGGCAAAAAAAGAAACACCCTGGAACTCTCATGGCAGGGTGAAAACGATCCGTTGGAGCCTACCGCCCGTCCCCGCGAATACATGGTATACACTCGTATCGGATACGGTGGTTTCGACAATGGAGTACGTGTGAATAAACCTTCGTACACCCTGAAAATAGAACCCGGATTGGTCTATTCATTTAAGGTTACAGCTGTCAACCACGGAGGCGAAAGTTTTCCATCCGAAATCTTATCTGCCTATAAAGCCAAACAAGAACATGCACGAGTGCTGATCATCAATGGTTTTAACCGATTGAGCGGACCCGCAGTAATCGACACACCGGACGAAGCCGGATTTGACCTGGAACAAGACCCCGGTGTCGCTTATCAATACAATATTTCACTTTGCGGGGCACAGACCGGCTTTGATCGCTCTCAGGCGGGAAAAGAAGGAAAAGGAAGTCTGGGCTATAGCGGAAACGAACTGGAAGGAATGAAAATTGCCGGAAACACTTTCGACTATCCTTTTGTACACGGCAAGGCAATCCAAGCTGCCGGAAACTACAGTTTCGTATCATGCAGCGATGAAGCCGTTGAAAACGGGCGTATACAACCGGAACATTATCCCATTGTGGATTTTATCCTGGGACTGGAAAAAGATGATATTTTAAGCAATCCGGCACGCAAAACGTATTATAAGACATTCTCTTCACCCATGCAACGGATATTAACCGCTTACTGTCAGTCAGGAGGAAACCTTCTCGTCAGCGGGTCTTACATTGGCAGCGACATGAGTAATTCACAGGGTAACCGGGAGTTTACGGAAAAAATTCTGAAATACGGCTTCCAAGGTTCACTCAAAGATACCCGTTCGGGACAGATCACCGGATTGGGACGCACCCTGCAAATCCCCCGTTTGCCCAACGAGAAGGCTTATGCAGTAACAGCTCCTGATTGTATCGTTCCCGTAGACTCCGCGTTTCCGGTATTTGTCTATCAACCCGGACAATACAGTGCCGGAATCGCTTATAAAGGAAATTACCGGGTATTCGCAATGGGATTTCCATTCGAAAGCATCGAAAGCGAAACAGACCGTGCCATAGTAATGGCGGCAATACTAAAATTCTTCGGAGAAAAATAAATATCCCAATCCACTTTGCCGAAACCTGATGGGTGATGTCAGTCTTTTGTCTGCAAGAAACAAGTTTCTTGCAGACAAAAGACTACATGGATAACTCTTCCAAGCAAAACATCCATAGGGAAAAACACCTTGTGTTTTCTTTCACTCACCGATACATTTTGAACATCATTTTCGGCAGCCCCCCTCGGCTCTACGGTCATACC
>OLIE01000117.1_pt1 | contig 13747 bp, 9 predicted proteins | sample 1609661 | NCBI WGS metagenome assembly OLIE01 (sample SAMEA4350137, study PRJEB24818) | metagenome | biome: human; feature: gut; material: faeces | place: Denmark | collected 2013-09
TGTTTTTTTTTTTATAAGCACCCGCACCACCCCTTCCTTCCCCCCGCTCCGCCCGCGGCCCGTGTAAGTTGTAAAAAAGAGACACAAATTTCCGTCCCCGCCACAACAACAGGTCGCTTCTACCGGTTTCTTATCACCGGCTTTTTCATTGAAATTAGGGAACTGGTTAGTACCCAACAGGACTTCACGACGCTGAGCCACCGCTTTATGGCGCGCTTTGTTACTTTCGTTTACAGCCGCCTGAACAGTACCGGCTTTCAAAGCAGCATAGAAGCCTCCTTCTTCTTCAACGGCAAGGAAGATTTCCCATGCCTGCTTAGCGATAGATACCGTAAGGTTTTCAATATAGTAAGAACCGGCTGCCGGGTCAATCACTTTATCGAAGTGTGATTCTTCTTTCAACAGCAACTGCTGGTTGCGGGCCAGACGTTCGGAGAATTCATCGGGAGTTTCATAGGTTTTATCGAAAGGAACTACCGTCATTGAATCTACGCCTCCCAATGCAGCAGACATTGCTTCTGTTTGTGTACGAAGCAGATTCACGTGAGCATCAAACAATGTCAGATTGAAAGTAGATGTTTCGGCATGTACCTTCATCTTGGCAGCACAACGGCACTCACCGTTAGGCCCCTTGTTTTCGCAATCACGCAGACATTCGGGATTGTAAGAAGCCACAATGTTCGCCCACAACATACGGGCAGCACGGAATTTTGCAATTTCAAGGAAATAATTAGAACTGATACCAAAATTAAACTTAATTTTCTTAGCCGCGATGGCAGCGGGAATCTCGGCTTCAGTCAACTGATTCATATATTCATTACCCCATGCCAATGCATATCCCAGTTCCTGAGAAATATAAGCACCCGCATTATTCAGGGTCAGTGCATTCACATTCAGCACACGATATTTGGGTAATTGTGCAGTAGCCTCGATCAGGGCTTTGGCTGTTTGCACCATGTTTCCCTTTTCTTTGCCTTTGGCCAGCATCTTATTGAAGAAGTCATAATTGATAGAGCCTTGCAACTTCGTCAAATCATAATCCTTTTTCTGGAAATAAGCTACCAACAAATCGGCAAGCTCCACTACATGTCCCTGACAGGTAGAAAAATTCAGTTCAACACATTCTGCACAAATGTCGTTCAACAATGTCTCAATGTATTCCGCATTGAGTTCTTTTGCTTTTACATGGAAAGAAAGAGAATCGATGCCTTTGTTCAGAATATCCAGAGCTTTCGCATTGGCTTCTTTCGGAGATTCCACCTTAATCTCCTGACGAACCAACCACTCATTACTATTCTTCTTCGTGCCTCTTAAATAAGGGAATTCTCCGGGAAGCGCATCGGTTGTTTTAAGTCCTTCCAGGTCTTCCATCCGGTAGAAAGGTTTTACCTTGAATCCTTCGTTTGTCTTCCAAACGAGTTTCTTCTCAAAATCAGCTCCTTTCAGGTCAGCTGTGACCTTCTCCATCCACTTCTCGGTGGAAACAGGAGAAAAATCTGAGAAGAGTTTTTCTTTACTGTCTGCCATAGTTTATTTATTTTAAATTAAAATAAGATTGTTATCTCAATTTATGTCTCTAATTCTTTAATCAAAATGTAAGATTGCGACTTGCAAATATACTGAAATACTCTAAACCTCACGCTTTTTTTAGGGAAAATTCGCACTACCTGCTACCCCTGTGACTTCCCCAAATAAAAGGCAGGCAAATATTTGATTACCTCCGAGGTTATAGCTAATTTTGCACCCGTTTACATAAAATTATAAACTACTATATTATGGATTGGTTACAAGATTTATTATGGAACCCCAACTCCGTAGCCCACATCGTCTTCCTCTACGCTTTCGTAGTGGCGGCAGGTGTCTATTTGGGAAAGATCAAGATCTTCGGAGTCTCTTTAGGGGTTACCTTTGTTTTGTTTGCCGGCATCCTAATGGGACATTTTGGCTTCACAGGCGATACCCATCCTACATTTCATCCGCGAATTCGGATTGATATTGTTCGTATTCTGTATCGGTCTTCAGGTGGGGCCTTCTTTCTTCTCTTCATTTAAGAAAGGCGGAATGACCCTAAACATGCTGGCCGTAGGAATTGTGGTATTGAACATTGCCGTAGCAATGGCGCTCTATTTCATTCTGGGAGGCAGAATCGAGCTCCCCATGATGGTAGGTATCCTGTACGGTGCAGTCACAAACACCCCGGGACTCGGTGCCGCACAAGAAGCACTGAATCAATTGAGTTACTCCGGCCCGCAGATTGCATTAGGTTATGCCTGTGCTTATCCGTTGGGAGTAGTAGGTATCATAGGCTCTATCATCGCAGTGCGTTACATCTTCCGCATCAACTTCGCCAAAGAAGAAGAGAACTGGAATCAAGAGACTGACGGCACACACCACAAGCCACACCTTATGAGTCTGGAAGTACACAACGAAGCCATCTACGGAAAAACCCTGGGCACAATCAGCAGCTTCCTCGGACGTCCGTTTGTTTGTTCGCGCATCCGTAAAAACGGGCACGTCAGCATTCCAAACCACGGCACTATCCTGGAACAGAATGACCAGTTATTTGTGGTATGTTCAGAAGAGGATTCAGATGCCATTGTAGCCTTTATCGGACGCGAAGTGCAAGTAGACTGGGAGAAACAGGATATGCCGATGGTATCACGTCGTATCTTGGTAACCAAACCGGAAATAAACGGAAAGAAGCTCGGTATGCTGAACTTCCGCAGCATGTATAATGTCAACATTACCCGTGTCAACCGTTCGGGTGTCGACCTGTTTGCTAACCCCAACCTGATACTGCAAGTGGGTGACCGTGTCATGGTAGTAGGCTCCGAAGACGCTGTAGAACGGGTAGCCAGTGTACTTGGTAACTCTTTGAAACGCCTCAACGAACCGAACATTATCACATTGTTTGTGGGCATCTTCCTGGGTATCCTGTGCGGTAGTCTTCCCATTGCATTTCCGGGTATGCCGACTCCTGTCAAGCTCGGCCTTGCCGGCGGACCGCTGGTGGTAGCCATTCTGATAGGACGTTTCGGACACAAACTACATCTGGTAACTTATACAACTCAAAGCGCCAACCTGATGATACGTGAAATCGGTATCGTTCTCTTCCTTGCCAGTGTAGGTATCGAAGCCGGAGCAAATTTCGTGGATACGGTAATCCATGGAGATGGTCTGCTTTATGTAGGTTGCGGTTTCCTGATCACGATTATTCCTTTGCTGATAATCGGGGTCATAGCACGTTCGTATTATAAAATCAATTACTTCATGCTGATGGGATTGATTGCGGGTAGCAATACCGACCCTCCCGCATTGGCCTATTCCAATCAGGCAACCGGTAGCGACGCACCGGCAGTAGGTTATTCTACCGTATATCCGCTATCGATGTTTCTCCGTATCCTTGCGGGACAAATGATATTGTTGCTAATGATGTGATAACGATACACCCTGATACAGCAATGGCCAGTTACCATGTTTTTATTTACATAGTAATTGGCCATTTCTATATGGTAACAGCTTCTATTACAAAGCCAGTTTCTTCACCACAAATTCTTCTATAAACCTTACCGTTTCATCAATTCCCAATACCGAAGAATCGATGCAAAGATGATAGGTCGCAGCTGCTCCCCAGGTTTTATAGCTATAGTAATTATAATATTCTGAACGCTTCTTATCCGCCTTATTCATTTTTTCTGCGGCTGCTTCTTCAGAAATTCCGTGGATGCGGCACAGACGGGCTATACGATCCTCTTGCGAAGCAGAAATGAAAATATTGGCACAACGGGGATGTTCACGCAAGATGTAATCGGCACACCGCCCCACAAACACACAGGATTTATTTGCCGCAAGATGCCGGATGACATCACTCTGGATTTTAAAAAGAGCATCATTGCTCAGGCAATTGGTGCAAGGCATGGCACCATCACTAATAAAAGGAAAACGCATCCCAAACAACCCGCCGATAATACCCTGAGAGGCTTTCTCGTCGGCTTTCTCGAAAAACTCCCGACAGAGTCCGCTTTCCTCCGAAGCCAGATTAATCAGCTCTTTATCATAGAAATCGATGCCTAACCTGGCTGCCAATTTTTCTCCGATCTCTTTTCCGCCACTGCCCAACTGACGGCCGATATTGATGACATAATTACCATTCATAGTACTTTTGTATATTGGTTCAATAGCAAACATACACATTATTTCCGAAAGAAGAAAATAAATAATGTACCAATATACAGAGTGCCGCATTTCTTATCAATTGGTAACTTTTATCCATTTTCAGAGTCGTATCTTTGCAGCCGCAAAAAAATAAACATTGTTTTTATGAAGGACAGCATTGACTTCGGAAATATGGAAATTCCGAGACTATTCAGGAAATTATTGATTCCAACAGTACTTGGAATGGTCTTTTCCGCCGTGTTTGTAATCACCGACGGTATATTTGTCGGTAAAGGTATAGGCAGTGATGCCCTGGCAGCGGTCAACATCACGGCACCGCTATTTATGATAACCACCGGCATCGGACTGATGTTTGGAGTGGGCGCATCTGTTGTAGCTTCCATTCACCTGTCACAAGGTAAACGAAAAGTTGCGAGTATCAACATCACACAGGCACTTGCCTTTTCGGCCTTACTTATTCTAGTGCTATCGGCACTCTGCTGCTATTTCGCAGAGCCTATCGGCCGATTACTCGGCAGCTCGGAACGGTTGTTGCCTCTGGTGGTGGAGTATATGAATTGGTACGTACCTTTCCTCGTATTCTACCTGCTCCTAAGCGCCGGCATGTTTTACATCCGCCTGGACGGATCGCCCAACTATGCCATGATGTGCAACGCCGTATCGGCCATTATCAATATTATACTCGATTATGTCTTTATTTTCCAATTGGGCTGGGGAATGATGGGAGCTGCTTTTGCCACCAGCCTGGGCACTATGGTCGGCGGATTGATGACACTCATTTATCTCCTCCGTTTTTCCCGTAACGTAGGTATTTACCGTATCAAGCTGAGCTGGAAAAGCATGCGGCTTACCTGCCGTAACATCGGCTACATGATCAGGCTGGGATCTTCCGCCTTTATCAGCGAGGCATCCATTGCCAGCATGATGTTCCTGGGGAATTATGTATTTATCAGCCATTTGGGAGAAAGCGGTGTAGCCGCATTCAGCATTGTATGTTACTTCTTTCCTATCATTTTTATGGTATACAATGCCATCGCCCAATCGGCACAACCCATCATCAGCTATAATTTCGGACAACAGAACCCGGGACGGGTCGCACGTACCATCCGGTTGGCATTGAAGACAGCTTTAGGCTGCGGCATTTTTTTCTTTGCCGCCACTCTGGTATTCAATCACCAGATAGTCGGGCTGTTTATCGATAAAAGCTACCAAGCCTATGATATTGCGGTAAACGGTATTCCTTACTTTGCAGTCGGCTATCTGTTTTTTGCGCTCAACATAGTGGGCATCGGCTATTATCAAAGTATCGAACGTGCCCGGCGCGCCACTGTCATCACCCTTTTCCGGGGAACATTGTTCATGCTGGCAGGTTTCCTGCTCTTGCCTCCGGTGCTGGGAGTAAGGGGCATTTGGCTGGCCGTTCCTTTGGCCGAACTGCTGACCTTATTGCTTATTATCGGAATTTACCTGAAGGACTCTTTCGCCGTTCGCCGATGATACGTATCTTTGCATCATTCAAACAGATGCAAAGAGTCTTATGGAAACATTTATTGAAAAGTTCAGAAACAGCTATCATCTTTCAGAAAACGACACGCAAACCCTGCTCAGCTATATGGAGGAGATCCGTTTCAAAAAGAAAGAAGTCATCGTCCATGAAGGCTCCAAAAACGGAAATCTGTATCTGATAAAGCAGGGCATCTGGCGTGCCCATTATCTGAAAGATGGAGTAGACACTACCATTTGGTTTGCCGGTGCAGGCGAAGCTGCCTTTTCGGTATGGGGATATGTGGAAAATACTGCATCGCACATCACGATTGAAGTCATGTGCGATAGCATAGCCTACTGTATTCCGGGATCAACCCTGAACAATCTTTATGCTTCATCGCTCGGACTCGCCAACCTGGGACGGCAACTGATGGAACGGCAACTACTCAGCCTCGAAAACTGGCTGATCAGCGCCGGAAGCCCCAAAGCTAAAGAACATCCCGAACTATTACAAAATGTGCCTTTAAAGCATATAGCCTCTTATTTGTGGATTACACCACAGTCGCTGAGCAGAATCCGGAGAGAAATGAAAATGTAATTTCGGAGCTTGACACAGCGACAGAGCGGGTGAAGACCTCAACAGAGGCTTTGCCATCCTCCTCTTTCCATATTTCTCTCGTTATACCAATCATTCGCTCCATTTAGTCCTCAATCTCTTTCCTTTCTATCTCTTTTTAGTTACCTTTGTAAGGAACCGAATACGAGTTGCACAACTGGTACATGACGAGTTGCACAACTGGTGTACGACGAGTTGTACAACTGGTAACGTACAAGTTGTGTAACCGGTACATCGAATCATATTAACCTTTCATACAAAGCACTATGGGACTCATTTATTTAGTCAGAAAGAAAAAGTTCAGAACAGCCGAAGGGATCAGAGAACTCTATTTTGCCATCCAGCGGAAACTTCAGAAAAGAGGTGGCAAAAACGAAGAAGACCTTGCCGAAATCCTTTCGGCAAACAGTTCACGAAGCAAAGGGGAAGTATTGAGCATCCTCACCGATCTGCCGGACGTGATAGAAGAGATATTGAAAAATGGAGAATCCGTATCCATCAGAGGGTTGGGATCGTTTCATGCCTCCATTACAAGCAATGGCTTCGAGCATCCGGAAGATGTATTGCCTCACGAGGTACGGGTATCCAAAGTATATTTCATTGCCGACCGCAAGTTTACCCAACGTGTCAGCCGGATGAAATTCTTTCGCTACCCACTATCCAAATATTTCCCAAAGGACTTGTTACGACCCGAAACAATCAGGGAAGAAGAGACTCGGGAAGAGGAACCGGAGTTCATTCCTGACGATAACGAATGAAACGGATACCGCATAAAAGACATGGAGCTTGTCCGGCATCTCTGCCCGATCAAAAGAGGAATCTGATACACCCCATTACAGACAGATGACAGCAGCCCTCCGGATCCATGAGTAAACTGACGAACCGACTTGAACTTCAGGCCTGCGTCATCCGGTGGTCTGCGGCAAAGGAGACCGGTCCGGGCAAGCTCTCTGTCTCGTTCCCGAACCGGTTTATCAAAAGACATATCCCAGATTTACATAAAATCCCACCTTATGAGATCTGCTGGAGTATCCCAAAGAAGCCTCGAGCGGACCGAACAGACTATCGTAACCATATCCCACACTACCACCCCAAACCGGTTTTGCTCCCCAGATATCAAAAAAGTTATCATTCCGGAAAGCCACGTTTCCGGTAAAGGTGACATAGTTCTTGCTACCGATACGCTGCCGCAACTTCAGGCTTGTCACCAGAACAGAGTTGTCCACAATCTCCAGATTCGTGATGCCGGCAAAAGGAAGTTGTTGAGGCAGATAGTGCCCGAAATTCTCGCCTCCCATGGCATTCAGATACGGATAAGGTATATTTTTACCGATAAGCACCCGCCCATACAAAGAGGGAATCAGGGCAAAACGATCGGTCAGTGAAAAGACACCGGCCCATGATGCCGCAAGGGCAGAGAAGGGAGCATGGCCTTTATAATGTGTCAGATTATCGGTATAGAGCGAGTAGCGTCCCTGCACATCGGTCCCCTTGGAAGGGAAATATCCCTTGTTGTACGTATTGTAATGCAACTGTGCAAAATAGCTGAAGAAGTGTTGGGGCTTCACCTCCAGACGCTGCCCGCCGGTGTTGTAAAGAAAGTCTTTATACTTAAAGAACTCAAAATTCAGCCCGGCGCCAAAGCGCAGGTTGCGAAACCATACATCCGAGAATCCAAACTCACCCGAATGATACTTATAAGTAGTGTTATAGGAACGCCTTCCGTGATCGTAGATATTGATATCGTTGTACTCAAACTGATAAGCAAAATTGAAATTGCGCATCTGCATCGGTGCCAATGTATATTCGACCCGGGCGAGATAACGTTTTCCCAGCCTTCCCGTCACCGAAACCCACGAAGGAACACGCGTATCGAGCCGACTCCTGACGTTCAACAGAAGCGAGGCAATCTCTTCCGAATCAAAACGGATACCCAGATTAAGATTACGTTCATACTTCTCTTCCAGGATGAAGTGCAACTGATATCCCTGAGGGGTGTCGGTCAGTTTATAGCTGACATTGGAGTAAGCCTGACTGCCGCGCAAGGTGGTCAGAGCTTCATAAAGCTGTTCCATACGCATCTTGCTGTTTTCCTTCAGGTGACAGCGATGCATGATCCATTTCTTGTCACTATCCTCGATGCCGTCAAAAGTGATATCCTTAACAAAAATGTCTTTCGAAGACCACAATGAACTGAACGGACCATGACGCGGGGCAACATAGTTCTCAGGCAGTCCTATTTCCTTCTTCAGCTTTTGCAAAGCGGTCCACTGTTCACGGGCAGCCTCTTCGCCCCGGTTCACCAAAGTATCGAGCGCGGGAATATTGAAACTTGCAGCAGAATACCCCTTCACATCCACCTTGATATAGACAGTGGCCAGTTTGATATTCTCTTCATATCGGGTCTGCCCGGTCAGATTGATAATCTGATTGAAGATTTCACTGAGGTTGTTCAGTTCATCGGCAGTCCGGAGATCATTCTGCACATCGACACCGATAATGACATCAGCTCCCATGGCACGGGCTATGTTGGTCGGGAAATTATTTTTCATGCCACCGTCCACAAGAATCTTATCACCCAGGCGCACCGGAGTGAATACGCCGGGAATAGCCATACTGGCGCGCATGGCGGTAGCCAACACTCCGTTATGAAATACGACTTCGTCTCCGTTTACTATATTCTCCGAGACACAGGCAAACGGGATAGGCAGTTTATTGAAGTTGATGGAGTCGTGATAACCGACTGTCAGTTCCGAAAAAAGATTGGCCAGATTCTGGCCTTTGATAACGCCTCCGAACACATTGGCCTTCAGATTCTTCTTTAAAGGAACAGAGAGGACGTAGGTTTCCGAGTTCTGACGTTCGGTCATGGTCTGGTCTTCCCAACTGATACGGTCGCTGAGCAAGAGAGGCCAATTCTGATGATTGACCATGCTATCGAGCTGATGGGGAGTATAACCGATGGAATAAAGCCCGCCGATGATGGACCCCATACTGGTTCCGACAATATAATCGATAGGGATACCTGCTTCTTCAATCACTTTCAGAGCGCCGATGTGGGCCACTCCCTTGGCACCTCCACCACTCAAGACCACAGCAACACTCTTACGCTGCTGGGCATGTACAGGTGAGAAAACAAACAGACTGATACACAGGATAAGGACAAAACAGATTCGCTTTTTCATGACTACTACATTGGTTTCTGATCATTACAGATAAAAGACAAATGCCGGCTGCAATTTGTTTAGCCCACCGGCATGAAAGTAGTCAATCCTTATTTTTGCTTCAACCGAAAGAATAGAATAAGGTGTGCATGAAGGAAGACGGTCCGCATGGTATACGCCGCAACGTTCTCCGGCAGTTGCCACCGAAGTCAGGCAGCCTGTCTGCCATGGATACGGAACAAGCGGAACTGCCACCACAACATCCCTGCCGAGATCAGACTGGCTATCAAGTCGGAAACAGGCATACTTACCCATACGCCTGTCTGACCGAAATACCGGGGCAGGATCAACAGACAGGGAATCAGTATCAGCACCTGACGGGTGATAGACAGAAAGATAGCTTTACTTGCCATCCCGATGCTTTGGAAGAAGTTCGACGTCACCATCTGGAACCCGACTATCGGAAAGAACAGCACCACAATCCGAAGTCCTTCGGCCGACTGACGGATCAATTCTTCGTGGGAAGTAAAGATAGATACGGCCAAGCCGGGGATCAACATTCCCATCAGGAAACCCGTAGTTGTTACAATGGTGGCTCCGTAAATGGTAAGCTTCAACACACGGGTCACCCGGGGATAGAGCCGGGCGCCGAAATTATATCCGGCTATGGGCTGCATCCCTTGGTTCAGCCCCATCACAATCATCACAAACAAGAAAACAAGACGATTGACAATACCAAACGCACCGATAGCAAGATCTCCGCCATATTTTTTCAACCCCTGGTTAATCAGGATTACGATAAAACACGACGCAAGGTTCATCAGGAAAGGAGCCATACCGATGGCGAGCGAGTCGAATACGATTTTCCGTTTCAACCGGAAAATGCCCCGATGAAAATGGAGCAACTCTTCCTTATTGCTGAATAGCCTGAACTGCCACATCAGAGAAATGACCTGTGCCAGGATAGTGGCTATGGCTGCTCCTTGAATGCCCCAGCCGAAGCCGTAAATAAACAGAGGATCGAGAATCGTATTGATAACCACTGTAGCAATAGTGGCATACATTGCCTTTTGCGGATGACCGGCCGAACGAAGCACGGCATTCAGTCCCAGGTAAAGATGGGTAATGACATTACCATAAAGGATCACTTTCATATAATCGCGGGCATACCCCACAGTCTCGTCGCTGCCTCCGAAAAAATAAAGGATAGGATCGAGAAAAATAAGGGTAAGTATCGTAAAAGCAAGCCCGATGATGATATTCAGCACCAATACATTTCCCAGCACACGTTGCGCCGTATCGTAATCTTTTTGTCCCAGCTTTACCGAAACCAGCGTGGCAGCCCCCACTCCGACCAGCGAACCGAAAGCCGCCGCAAGATTCATCAGCGGAAATGTCAGAGCAAGCCCCGAAATAGCCATCGGACCAACCCCGTGACCAATAAAAATGCTGTCTACCATGTTGTAAAGTGAAGATGCGGTCATAGCGATAATAGCCGGAATGGCATACTGCATCAAGAGTTTTCCAATCTTTTCGGTGCCCAGCGCAGTGGGCGTCTTTTGTCCTGTCATACCTATTATTTTGAGGGTGCAAAGATACAAATCTATTTAGAATTAAAGGTGAAGAATAAAGAATAAGAGTTACAATGCCGTATTTCTAAGAAAAGTTTCGTATTTTTGCCTCCAAAATTGAGTTAATATCTAACGAAATGAACATATTAGAACTAAGTGAACAGGAAATCATCCGACGTAACAGTCTGAATGAACTTCGCGCGATGGGCATCGAACCCTATCCCGCAGCAGAGTATGTAACCAATGCTTTCTCAACTGATATTAAAGCCGAATTCAAAGATGACGAGACACCCCGCCAGGTATCCGTAGCCGGTCGCATGATGAGCCGCCGCATAATGGGTAAAGCCTCTTTCATTGAATTGCAGGACTCTAAAGGCCGCATCCAGGTATATATCACCCGTGATGACATCTGCCCGGGAGAAGACAAGGAAATGTACAACACTGTGTTCAAACGCCTGCTCGACTTAGGCGACTTCATCGGAATCGAAGGCTTCGTATTCCGCACACAGATGGGCGAAATCAGTATCCATGCACAAAAGCTGACGGTGCTCGCCAAATCGATCAAACCACTGCCTATTGTTAAATACAAAGACGGCGTAACTTACGACTCTTTTGAAGATCCTGAATTGCGTTACCGCCAGCGCTATGTCGACCTGGCTGTCAACGAAGGCGTTAAAGATATTTTCATCAAACGCAGCAAAGTATACAGTTCCATGCGCGAATACTTCAACTCAAAGGGATACATGGAAGTGGAAACTCCGATCCTGCAGGCCATTGCCGGAGGAGCAGCCGCGCGTCCGTTCATGACTCACCACAATGCTTTGGATATTCCTTTATACATGCGAATCGCCAGTGAGCTTTACCTGAAACGCCTTATTGTCGGCGGTTTTGAAGGTGTATACGAGATCGGTAAAAACTTCCGTAACGAAGGTATGGACCGTACACACAATCCAGAATTCACCTGTATGGAGATATATGTAGCCTACAAAGACTACAATTGGATGATGGAATTTACTGAAAAAATGATCGAAAAGATCTGTCTGGACGTAAACGGTACTACCGAAGTAAAAGTAGGCGACAACATCATCAATTTCAAAGCGCCCTATAAGCGTGTCACTATGCTGGGAGCCATCAAAGAGCACACCGGTTACGATCTGACAGGAATGAATGAAGAGCAGATTCGCGAAGTTTGCAAGAAACTGAACATGGAAATCGATGATACGATGGGTAAAGGTAAACTGATCGATGAGATCTTCGGTGAGTTCTGCGAAGGCACTTATATACAGCCTACATTCATCACGGATTACCCGATCGAGATGTCTCCTCTGACCAAGAAGCATCGTGACAACCCTGAACTGACAGAACGTTTCGAGTTGATGGTAAACGGTAAAGAGTTGTGTAACGCATATTCTGAGTTGAACGATCCGATCGACCAGTTGGAACGTTTCGAAGACCAGATGAAGCTGAGCGAAAAGGGAGATGATGAAGCGATGATCATCGATAAGGACTTCGTCCGTGCATTGGAATATGGTATGCCTCCTACTTCGGGTATGGGTATCGGTATGGACCGTCTGACTATGCTGATGACCGGTCAGTCGACCATTCAGGAAGTATTGTTCTTCCCGCAGATGCGTCCGGAGAAAGTCGTACCGAAAGACAGTGCTTCCAAATTTATGGAACTGGGCATTACCGAAGAGTGGGTACCTGTCATCCAGAAAGCAGGATACAATCAGGTGGCCGACATGAAAGAGGTTAATCCGCAGAAATTCCACCAGGATATTTGTGGCATCAACAAGAAATACAAATTGGAACTGACCAATCCGTCAGTTAACGATGTAGCCGAGTGGATACAGAAAATTAAATAAATTAAGAATGAAGAATGGCGATGAGGAGCCGGAGCATTTGACCTCCGGCCTTCCCTGCACCATTCTTCATTCTTCATTTTTAATTCTTAATTTATAGAAATGAAATTACCCGGTAAGATAGCGATAATGGGCGGAGGAAGCTGGGCTACAGCCATCGCAAAGATGTGTCTGGCTCAGGAAGAGTCTATCAATTGGTATATGCGGCGCGATGACCGCATCGCCGATTTCAAACGGCTCGGGCATAATCCAGCCTATCTGACAGGCGTAAAATTCGACATGAAGCGCATCAATTTCAGCTCCAACATCAACGATGTGGTGAAAGAGTCTGATACGCTAATCTTCGTCACCCCTTCTCCATATCTGAAAGCTCACCTGAAAAAGCTGAAAACACGGATCAGAGACAAGTTCATTATTACCGCTATCAAAGGTATTGTCCCCGATGACAATCTGATTGTTTCGGAATACTTTAACAAGGAATATGGCGTTCCTCCCGAAAATATTGCCGTACTGGCCGGTCCATGTCATGCCGAAGAAGTGGCTCTGGAACGTCTCTCTTATCTCACCATCGCTTGTCCGGACAAGGATAAAGCACGCGTTTTTGCCCGCCGACTGGGCAGCAGTTTCATCAAGACTTCTGTTAGCGATGACGTGATAGGAATTGAATACAGTTCCGTACTGAAAAATGTATATGCCATAGCAGCAGGCATCTGTAGCGGTTTGAAATATGGAGACAACTTCCAGGCCGTACTGATATCAAACGCCATCCAAGAGATGAATCGCTTCTTAAATACGGTACATCCGATAAACAGAAACGTAGATGAATCTGTTTATCTGGGTGATTTGTTGGTGACCGGCTACTCTAACTTCAGC
>OLIE01000127.1_pt1 | contig 13324 bp, 8 predicted proteins | sample 1609661 | NCBI WGS metagenome assembly OLIE01 (sample SAMEA4350137, study PRJEB24818) | metagenome | biome: human; feature: gut; material: faeces | place: Denmark | collected 2013-09
ATATTTACCACAGGCGAGGGTCAGGATCAGGCAGTCATCCGGCACGCTGGTGGCGAAATCGGTGAAGTAGTGGCGCTCGCCGCGTGCGCCGTCACAGCCACCAAGCAGGAAGATATGACGCAGTTTTTCACGGCTCACCAGATCAATCAGCGTATCAGCAGCGCCAAGCAGCGTCTGGCGACCAAAACCCACGGTGATAAGGTGCGGAATTTCGCTGTACGGGAAGCCTGCCATCTGTTGCGCCTGGGTGATAACCGCAGAGAAATCATCACCGTCCAGATGACGCACGCCAGGCCAGCCAACAATGCTGCGGGTCCAGATACGATCGTCATAAGCGCCTACGGTTGGGTCGATGATGCAGTTCGAGGTCATCACGATGGGGCCAGGGAAACGAGCGAACTCCACTTGCTGATTCTGCCAGCCGCTGCCGTAGTTACCGACCAGATGCTTGAATTTACGCAGCTCCGGGTAGCCATGCGCAGGCAGCATTTCGCCGTGGGTGTAGACATTAACGCCCGTGCCTTCGGTCTGTTCCAGCAGGTTGTAGAGATCTTTGAGATCGTGACCGGAAATCAGAATGCATTTACCCGCCGTCGCTTTGACGTTGACCTGGGTTGGCGTCGGGTGACCGTATTTACCGGTTTCGCCTGCATCCAGAATGCTCATCACTTTGAAGTTCATCTGGCCGATTTCCATTGAACACTCAAGAAGCGCGTTCATATCGGCAGGCCAGGTCCCCAGCCACGCCATGATTTTATGGTACTGGGCATAAATATCGTTGTCGTATTGACCGAGAACATGCGCGTGTTCCATATAGGCCGCCGCACCTTTCAGGCCATACAGGCACAGCAGACGCAGGCCGAGAATGTTTTCGCCAATCGCCGCTTTATCTTTGTTAGGGGTAAATTCTGCTGCCTGACGTTGCAGCTCGCCGAGATCGTCGCTCACCAGTTGCAGGTCAGCCATCGGGTTATCGACGCGCGCGTTGGCATCTACAGCCAGGCATTGCGCTTTCAGCGCCTCGCGCAGGGCAATCGCTTCACGAGCGTAGCCGACAATACGCGGAGAATCGAAGTTAACGTTGGTCAGGGTTGAGAAAAAGGCACGTGGCGCGAAGCTGTCAACATCGTGGTTGATGATGCCGTATTCACGCGCTTTTACCGCCCAGGCAGAAAGCCCTTGCAGCGCCGCGATGAGTAAATCCTGAAGGTCAGAAGTTTCCGCCGTTTTACCACACATCCCCTGCGCGTATGAGCAGCCGTTTCCTGCCGGAGTACGGATAGTTTGTTCACATTGCACACAAAACATGATCACACCTTTTAAAGTTATATTTAATATACATGTTTAAGGTTAAGACGCTTAACGCGGGGATAAAAGGGATTTTTCATGCAACTTTAAGGGAGATTGATTTAGCGCAATTTTGGCGGCAGGGATCTACCGCCAGAGAGGTATTACGCAGAGAAAAAGGCGATGAGGATCGGCACTAACAGGCTAAGAATAAAACCGTGAACAATTGCCGCCGGGACCATATCCAGCCCGCCAGTACGTTGAAGAACGGGCAGGGTGAAATCCATTGATGTGGCACCGCATAAGCCCAGTGCAGTAGAGCGGCTGCGGCGAATCAGCCCAGGGATCAACATAATAGCAATCAGTTCACGGGCCAGATCATTAAAAAACGCCGCGCTCCCGATTACCGGACCAAAAGATTCGGTCAATAAAATACCGGAAAGAGAATACCAGCCGAAACCGGAGGCCATTGCCAGCGCGGTATTGATGGGGAGATCAAGAATAAAGGCGTTAATTAAACCACCAATTAATGAACTGACAACCACCACCACGGCGACAATCATTCCCCGGCGATTAAGGACAATCTGCTTTAAGGTCATGCCATTATTGCGCAACTGAATACCAACGAGGAAAAGTAGCAAAATTAACGTGTATTCACTGGCTTCGGTCGCGTGTTGTAAGAAAGCCAGTCCACTTAGACCAATGGCAAAACCAATCACTACTACGCCGCACAGTTTTAGCGACTCCAGCGCCATCGCAATACGCGACGGGAGTTTTTCTTGCTGATGGTGGTTGCGCCACGGCAGGCCTCGCTCCAGCCACATCAGGGCGGCAATATTACACAGTAAAATAACGGTAATACTGACGGCAGAATAATGCAGAATCGCCAACAGGTTACTGGCGAGGTTATCGAGAAACGCCAGACTGATACCCATAAAAAAGAGAATAAGGTAAACCATCCAGCTTAATAGCTGATTAATAACTTTTAACGCAGCTTGTTGGCGAAGCGGAATGAGGTAACCCACAATCAGGGGAACCAGAATGATTAACAGCCCAGAAAACATGAAAACCCAGTCCTTGCAAAGATGAAGTCGAAATGCGCGATGACACACTACTGAAAGCGGAAGGACGAGTAAAGTTGCAATTAAAAGGAAATGTTATGCATAAGGAGCAGTAGAGTATTCGTTTTCATTTAAAGATATTCTTGCGCTTTAATTACAAACTGCACCGATGTTGGTGGCGTCAAAATCGCCGAGGCGTTCCCTGAAGGCCGGGGCAGCCCACATGGATGTGGGCTGAGGGCGCGTTTTACAGGGATGTTACCTCGCGCCCGACCCGGTAGCCGTAAGGGATAAGCCGAGGGCACCGCGCAGCGGCGATTTTGTTCGCCAGAGCCCGGGGGTGCAGGGGGCGGCGGCGATTGGCCGCCCCCTGCGCGCTCCTTGCGCCAGTGATTATATGAAGCAATGCACATGACAGGAGCGCAACAGGATGAGAGACTGAAATATTCTCGTTATTTTCGGACCTGATGACATTAATTAATTTTAAAATATCATCTTAAATACGCCAGTCACCACCAGTAGCCCAATCAGGAAAATAATCAATACAGCCCAGAGTATAATTTTCATTGGCGTTCCTTTATTTGTGAGTGCTGAATAAGTATAGGAAAAAACGAAGCCCTTTGCCGTTATCCATAAACGATTAAGATAAATCGGAAGATATCATTCACTTAGTGTATATTTTTCTGGATATGTCGTTTTATTGCCACTGATGTATTGCCACGCGAAACTAAAAAATATATCGCAACACACGGTAATCTCCGCGCACCTTTTCTTACCTGATTATTCCCCCATGAATCGTGATTCCTTTTATCCAGCCATCGCCTGTTTTCCGCTGTTACTGATGCTGGCCGGGTGTGCGCCTATGCATGAAACCCGCCAGGCGTTAAGCCAGCAAACGCCCGCTGCACAAGTTGACACCGCATTACCCACGGCGCTGAAAAATGGTTGGCCAGACAGCCAATGGTGGCTGGAGTATCACGATAATCAACTCACTTCCTTAATTAACAATGCACTACAGAACGCACCGGATATGCAGGTGGCTGAACAGCGCATTCAGCTAGCTGAAGCCCAGGCGAAGGCAGTTGCCACTCAGGATGGTCCGCAGATCGACTTTTCGGCGGATATGGAGCGGCAAAAAATGTCGGCAGAAGGCTTAATGGGGCCGTTTGCTCTGAACGATCCGGCCGCAGGTACGACCGGCCCGTGGTACACCAACGGTACTTTTGGCTTAACGGCGGGCTGGCATCTCGATATCTGGGGAAAGAATCGGGCGGAGGTTACTGCCCGCCTGGGTACGGTTAAAGCACGGGCGGCGGAACGCGAGCAACCCCGCCAATTGCTGGCTGGCAGCGTAGCCCGCCTGTACTGGGAGTGGCAAACCCAGGCGGCGTTAAACACGGTCTTGCAGCAAATAGAAAAAGAGCAGAACACCATTATCGCGACCGATCGCCAGCTATATCAGAACGGGATTACTTCTTCAGTTGAAGGTGTGGAAACCGATATTAATGCCAGCAAAACCCGGCAGCAGCTCAACGATGTCGCGGGGAAAATGAAAATTATTGAGGCACGGTTAAGCGCACTTACAAATAACCAGACAAAGTCATTGAAGCTTAAACCGGTCGCGTTGCCGAAAGTGGCAAGCCAGCTTCCTGATGAACTGGGGTACTCCTTACTGGCCCGGCGGGCAGATTTGCAGGCGGCGCACTGGTACGTTGAGTCATCGCTAAGCACCATTGATGCGGCAAAAGCGGCATTTTATCCTGACATCAACCTGATGGCCTTCCTGCAACAGGATGCGTTGCACTTAAGCGATCTGTTCCGTCATTCCGCGCAGCAAATGGGCGTTACGGCAGGCCTGACGCTACCCATTTTCGATAGTGGTCGTCTTAACGCCAATCTCGATATCGCAAAAGCCGAAAGCAACTTGTCTATCGCCAGCTACAACAAAGCGGTGGTTGAAGCGGTGAATGACGTGGCGCGGGCAGCCAGTCAGGTTCAGACACTGGCGGAGAAAAACCAGCATCAGGCGCAAATTGAGCGCGATGCCTTGCGTGTGGTAGGTATTGCGCAGGCGCGCTTTAACGCGGGCATCATTGCTGGTTCCCGCGTCAGCGAAGCCAGAATCCCCGCGCTGCGTGAGCGGGCCAATGGCCTGTTATTGCAAGGGCAGTGGCTGGATGCCTCCATTCAACTCACTGGTGCGTTGGGCGGGGGTTACAAACGCTGATGATATGCGCCTTCTATACTTAACGTTTATTCAGCGTTAAGTGGAGAACTCGATGGCACAGGTTGCGATTATTACCGCCTCCGATTCGGGGATCGGCAAAGAGTGCGCGTTATTACTGGCGCAGCAGGGGTTTGATATTGGTATTACCTGGCACTCAGATGAAGAAGGGGCAAAAGATACCGCGCGTGAGGTAGTTAGCCACGGCGTACGTGCGGAGATCGTGCAGCTGGATCTCGGCAATCTACCAGAAGGGGCACTGGCGCTGGAGAAACTCATTCAACGGCTGGGGCGCATTGATGTGCTGGTGAATAATGCGGGTGCAATGACCAAAGCGCCGTTTCTTGATATGGCTTTCGATGAGTGGCGCAAGATTTTTACCGTTGATGTCGATGGTGCATTTTTATGCTCACAAATTGCGGCCCGCCAGATGGTGAAACAAGGGCAGGGCGGTCGCATCATCAACATTACGTCGGTACATGAACATACGCCGCTGCCGGATGCCAGCGCCTACACAGCCGCTAAACATGCGCTCGGTGGGTTAACCAAAGCGATGGCGCTGGAGCTGGTCAGGCATAAGATTTTGGTGAACGCAGTCGCGCCTGGGGCGATCGCCACGCCAATGAATGGCATGGATGACAGCGACGTGAAGCCCGACGCGGAGCCTTCGATTCCCTTGCGGCGTTTTGGCGCAACGCATGAGATTGCCAGCCTGGTGGTGTGGCTTTGTTCGGAGGGCGCAAATTACACCACCGGGCAGTCGTTGATAGTGGATGGCGGCTTTATGTTGGCGAATCCACAGTTCAACCCAGAATAGCGCAGTGAGGTGCGTGGATATTTCATTGGGTAATATTTTGGTCGGCATGAAAAGACGCACAAGCGTCGTATCAGGCATGGTACTCCGGATGTCGGATGCGGCGCGAACGCCTTATCCAGGGCAATGGTTTTACGCCTGATGATCCGGCTTTTTCTTCCCGCGTCGTTTCAGCCACCAGCGCACGCCCACCACCAGAACCACGACCAGAATCAACCAGACCCAGTGCTTCAAATGCTGGTCGAGATTGTGCAACCACGGCGCAATCACCTGACCACCAGCGTAACCAATAGTGGTAAAAATCAACGCCCAGGCAAATGCGCCGAGAATATTCAGCGGCAGAAAGATTTTCGGCGGCAGCTGGCTGGCACCAATCAGCGTCGGGCCAATGACCCGAAAGCCATACATAAAACGCGTACCAATGACAAACAGATACGGATGGCGTTGGATAAGTTTCTGCGCCCGCTCAATTTTATCCTGATGTTTCGAGAAACGGCGTAACAGCTTGCCGCCAAACCGCCGCCCGCACAGATAGAGCACCTGGTCGCCAATCATGCCGCCAAGCGCCACAGAAAGTACCACCAGCGGGAACTTTAATAGCCCCTGATGCGCCGCAACGCCTCCCAGCAAAGTCACGGTTTCACCTTCCGCCAGGCTACCGATCACCAGCGCGGCATAACCATATTGTGAGATAAGTGTATTGAGATCCATAGGCCAGTCTGTCTCCCTTTGGTTGCCAGTAAGCATACACCCTGTGAATCATTCACGCTGAAAAAGGACGTTCATCAGACAGTGAAAATTACATGGGCGAACAAAAAATAATCACAAGCTGACTTATACTTGAACTGTCAGGTTCATGAACTCACAACAAGGGGGCGGTATGAGCCATGTCTGGGGACTGTTTTCCCATCCCGATCGTGAAATGCAGGTGATTAATCGCGAAAACGAAACGATTTCTCACCATTACACCCACCACGTTTTGCTGATGGCGGCGATTCCGGTGATTTGCGCCTTCATTGGCACTACACAGATTGGCTGGAATTTTGGCGATGGCACTATCCTGAAGTTATCCTGGTTTACCGGACTGGCGCTGGCTGTCTTGTTTTACGGCGTTATGCTGGCTGGGGTCGCGGTGATGGGGCGGGTCATCTGGTGGATGGCGCGTAATTATCCGCAGCGTCCGTCACTTGCGCACTGCATGGTCTTCGCGGGCTACGTTGCAACTCCGCTGTTTTTAAGCGGTCTGGTGGCGCTTTATCCACTGGTCTGGTTGTGTGCGCTGGTCGGCACGGTGGCGCTGTTTTACACCGGCTACCTGCTTTACCTTGGTATTCCGAGCTTCCTGAATATCAACAAAGAGGAAGGCCTTAGCTTCTCTAGTTCGACGCTGGCGATTGGCGTGCTGGTACTGGAAGTGCTGCTCGCCCTAACCGTTATACTATGGGGCTACGGTTATCGTTTGTTCTAGAAAGTTCTTTGACGTTGCATTGCTGGCGTAAATGTCAGCAATGCAGCATTTCCTCACGATTCTCCTTTGACGATCGCACTTTTTGCTCGTTATGATGGCGTCGCTAGCCTCAGTAAATCCTTACTCCGGCGGTGCGCAACCCGTGCGCGTGAACCACTATCTGAATGCTCATCATGCCGAAATTTCGAGTTTCTTTATTTAGCCTGGCCCTGATGCTGGCTGTGCCTTTTGCACCGCAGGCCGTTGCGAAAACGGCAGCCGCTACCACCGCTTCACAACCGGAAATTGCCTCCGGTAGCGCGATGATTGTTGATCTGAATACCAACAAAGTGATCTATTCGAACCACCCGGATCTGGTGCGTCCGATTGCGTCTATCAGCAAATTAATGACCGCGATGGTTGTGCTGGATGCACGACTGCCGCTGGATGAAAAACTAAAAGTGGATATCAGCCAGACGCCGGAGATGAAAGGGGTCTATTCGCGCGTACGACTGAATAGCGAAATCAGCCGTAAAGATATGCTGTTGCTGGCGCTGATGTCTTCAGAAAACCGCGCGGCGGCAAGCCTTGCGCACCATTATCCCGGTGGTTACAAAGCCTTTATTAAGGCAATGAATGCGAAAGCGAAATCGCTCGGAATGAACAACACGCGCTTTGTTGAACCTACCGGATTGTCGGTGCATAACGTTTCAACTGCCCGTGACTTAACCAAACTGCTCATTGCCAGCAAACAATATCCGTTGATCGGGCAGTTAAGTACTACCCAGGAAGATATGGCAACCTTCTCTAATCCGACGTATACGCTGCCGTTCCGCAATACTAATCATCTGGTGTATCGCGATAACTGGAATATTCAGTTAACCAAAACCGGCTTTACCAATGCGGCGGGCCATTGTCTGGTGATGCGTACGGTTATCAATAATAAACCGGTGGCGCTGGTAGTGATGGACGCGTTTGGCAAATATACCCATTTTGCCGATGCCAGCCGCCTGCGTACCTGGATTGAAACCGGTAAAGTGATGCCTGTGCCGGCAGCAGCGTTGAGCTATAAAAAACAAAAAGCCGCCCAAATGGCGGCGGCGGGGCAGACGGCACAGAACGATTAAGTGAATTCGGATGGCGATACTCTGCCATCCGTAATTTTTACTCCACTTCCTGCCAGTTTTTCCGTTTACTGGTTTTACCGATCCCCGGATTCATGCTGTTGGTCGGATCGTTCTCGCGATAGAACTTCTGCAACGTCTCCGGTGCTTTATACAAATGACCGACGTTATGCTCGGCAGGGTACTGCGCGCCGCGCTGCTGTAGCAGTTCCAGCATCTGTTCTTTTAACGCATGCACATCCACGCCTTTTTTCACTATGTAATCCTGATGGAAGACATAGCACATAAAATGGCCGTAATAGAGCTTGTGCACCAGCTGGCTGTCGATCTCCGGCGGTAAATGCTCATACCACTCGGTGTCGTTACGCCGCAGAGCGATATCCAACGCCAGAATGTCTTCGACTTCATCGGAATGCACCGCCTGATAACGAATTGCTGCGCCCGCAGCGGCGAAACGGTGTAAAAACGCTTTGCTGCCTTCCTCCGGCGTACAGACAAAGAAATCGCCTTCGGCCTGTTTGAAATAATCCACCAGCCACGATTTGGCTTCGCCCACGCCATCGCCCGCCATTTTTAACAGCAGATGATGCTCGTATTTATCGCGCCAGTTTTTCATGCGCGGCGGTAAATGGCTGGGGAACAGGTGACCGAATTTTTGCATCGCACGGTCAGTAAAATGCGGACGGAAGAATTTCACTTTCTCCAGCATCGCATCGGTGCGTCCCTTGAGATTAAAGAAGAACGGCATCTTGTCGGTGCCTAACTTATCAATCATCAGGAAGGTGTCTTTGCCGTATTTTTCCGCAATATCGTAGATATCCCGGTGCATATATTCCCCGGCAACCGGCAGATTTTCGAAGTTAGCCAGAATATGACGGCGGATTTCGGTCAGCACTTCCGGCTGGTTGGTGCCGATATAAAACACCTGCTGATTTTTTTCCGCTTCGAAGGTATCAAGACGTACTGCAAAGACCGCCAGCTTCCCGGCGCAACCAGAAGATTCAAATAACCGATCAGGATCGGCGTTATAACGTGCGGGCGTGTCGGCTTCAATATCACGAACGCGGTGGACATAGTCATAATCGTGGGCGTGACGACCATCGTGACGCACATCGTCATCTTTGATGCGATCATCATCCAGCTTGCTAAGGATCTGCTCCGGCGTTTCGCCCAGATCAATCCCCAGATGGTTCACCAGCGTCAGTTTGCCGTCTTCATTTATACGCGCGAATAACGACATTTCGGTATACGCCGGGCCACGTTGCACCAGCGAGCCGCCGGAGTTGTTACAAATACCGCCGATGACCGATGCGCCTATACACGATGATCCAATCACTGAGTGCGGTTCGCGTCCCAGCGGTTTGAGGGCTTTTTCCAGCGAATAGAGCGTGGTGCCCGGATAGGCCAGCACCTGTTCGCCCTTGCCAAGAACGTGCAGCTTGTCGAGACGCAGGGTGCTGATGATAACGACATCGCGATCATAATCGTTACCGTTTGGCGTCGATCCTTCGGTCAGGCCTGTATTGGCGGCCTGCATCAGAATAATTTTGTCGGCGGTGACGCAGGCTTTCAGCACCCGCCACAATTCCAGTAGTGAGCCAGGGAAAACGACAGCCAGCGCGTCGCCCTGACCAGAACGGAAGCCCTTGCGATAGCGGGCCGTTTTTGCGGGATCGGTGAGCAGGTGTGAAGAACCCACCAGACGAGCAAGTTCATTCAAAAAGGCTTTATTATCAGTTGTTGTCATGGAAGACATTTTCCACTCCTTGTGGTGGCGAAAAAATATCACAAACTAGAATAGCGCCTTGTATAACAATTCAGCGAGTGAATATTTTGAAAATTCAGACAATAAACTGAGCATTCTTTTTCTCTCTCCATCATGCTTATGGCAAACTACGGTTTTTGCACCATTTTCGCTGCCACGTCGGGCAACAAAGGAAGAAAAATCCATATGAAATGGCTATGTTCAGTAGGAATCGCGGTGAGTCTGGCCCTGCAGCCAGCACTGGCGGATGATTTATTCGGCAACCATCCATTAACGCCCGAAGCGCGGGATGCGTTCGTCACCGAACTGCTTAAGAAAATGACAGTTGATGAGAAAATTGGTCAGCTGCGCTTAATCAGCGTCGGCCCGGATAACCCGAAAGAGGCGATCCGCGAGATGATCAAAGACGGTCAGGTTGGGGCGATTTTCAACACCGTAACCCGTCAGGATATCCGCGCCATGCAGGATCAGGTGATGGAATTAAGCCGCCTGAAAATTCCTCTTTTCTTTGCTTACGACGTGCTGCACGGTCAGCGCACGGTGTTCCCGATTAGCCTCGGTCTGGCCTCGTCTTTTAACCTCGATGCAGTGAAAACGGTCGGACGTGTCTCTGCTTATGAAGCGGCAGATGATGGCCTGAATATGACCTGGGCACCGATGGTCGATGTCTCGCGCGATCCGCGCTGGGGACGTGCTTCCGAAGGTTTTGGCGAAGATACGTATCTCACCTCAATAATGGGTAAAACCATGGTGGAAGCGATGCAGGGTAAAAGCCCGGCAGATCGCTACTCGGTGATGACCAGCGTCAAACACTTTGCCGCATACGGTGCGGTAGAAGGCGGTAAAGAGTACAACACCGTCGATATGAGTCCGCAGCGCCTGTTTAATGATTATATGCCGCCGTACAAAGCGGGGCTGGACGCAGGCAGCGGCGCGGTGATGGTGGCGCTGAACTCGCTGAACGGCACGCCAGCCACCTCCGATTCCTGGCTGCTGAAAGATGTTCTGCGCGACCAGTGGGGCTTTAAAGGCATCACCGTTTCCGATCACGGTGCAATCAAAGAGCTGATTAAACATGGCACGGCGGCAGACCCGGAAGATGCGGTGCGCGTGGCGCTGAAATCCGGAATCAACATGAGTATGAGCGACGAGTACTACTCGAAGTATCTGCCTGGGTTGATTAAATCCGGTAAAGTGACGATGGCAGAGCTGGACGATGCTGCCCGCCATGTACTGAACGTTAAATATGATATGGGGTTGTTTAACGACCCATACAGCCATCTCGGTCCGAAAGAGTCTGACCCGGTGGATACCAATGCCGAAAGCCGCCTGCACCGCAAAGAAGCGCGTGAAGTGGCGCGTGAAAGCCTGGTGTTGCTGAAAAACCGTCTCGAAACGTTACCGCTGAAAAAATCCGCAACCATTGCGGTGGTTGGCCCGCTGGCAGACAGCAAGCGTGACGTGATGGGAAGCTGGTCGGCGGCAGGTGTTGCAGATCAATCCGTGACCGTGCTGACCGGGATTAAAAATGCCGTCGGTGAAAACGGTAAAGTGCTGTATGCCAAAGGGGCGAACGTTACCAGTGACAAAGGCATTATCGATTTCCTGAATCAGTATGAAGAAGCGGTCAAAGTCGATCCGCGTTCGCCGCAAGAGATGATTGATGAAGCGGTGCAGACGGCGAAACAATCTGATGTGGTGGTGGCTGTAGTCGGTGAAGCACAGGGGATGGCGCACGAGGCCTCCAGCCGTACCGATATTACTATTCCGCAAAGCCAACGTGACTTGATTGCGGCGCTGAAAGCCACCGGTAAACCGCTGGTGCTGGTGCTGATGAACGGGCGTCCGCTGGCGCTGGTGAAAGAAGATCAGCAGGCTGATGCGATTCTGGAAACCTGGTTTGCGGGGACTGAAGGCGGTAATGCAATTGCCGATGTGTTGTTTGGCGATTACAACCCGTCCGGCAAGCTGCCGATGTCCTTCCCGCGTTCTGTCGGGCAGATCCCGGTGTACTACAGCCATCTGAACACCGGTCGTCCGTATAATGCCGACAAGCCGAACAAATACACTTCGCGTTATTTTGATGAAGCTAACGGCGCGCTTTATCCGTTCGGCTATGGTCTGAGCTATACCACTTTCACCGTCTCTGATGTGAAACTTTCTGCGCCGACCATGAAGCGTGACGGCAAAGAGACGGCCAGCGTGCAGGTGACGAACACCGGTAAACGCGAAGGGGCCACGGTAGTGCAGATGTACTTGCAGGATGTGACGGCTTCCATGAGTCGTCCGGTGAAACAGCTGAAAGGCTTTGAGAAAATCACCCTGAAACCGGGCGAAACTCAGACCGTTAGCTTCCCGATTGATATCGAGGCGCTGAAGTTCTGGAATCAACAGATGAAATATGACGCCGAGCCTGGCAAGTTCAATGTCTTTATCGGCACTGATTCCGCACGCGTTAAGAAAGGCGAGTTTGAGTTGCTGTAATGCTTTAGTAAGGGCGCGACGTTTGCGCCCTTTGCCTGATGTTCATATCTTAACTTGCTGAATTTTCGCCCTTTGTAGGCCGGATAAGGCGTTTACGCCGCATCCGGCAAGAAACGCCGGGCAAAATATGCCCTTTAAGTATTTATCTGATTCTGCAACTGAATCCTTCCGCTCAGGCTAACTCTGTCATTATCAACTATGCTTTTCTCTTAATTCGCTGAAAACAACAGTAAAAGAATGAGGAAAGCATCATGCCACTCTCAAAGGTCTGGGCAGGTTCACTGGTTTTGTTGGCAGCCGTGAGCCTGCCGCTGCACGCGGCTTCCCCCGTTAAAGTCGGTTCAAAAATCGATACCGAAGGCGCGCTGCTCGGCAATATCATTTTGCAAGTACTCGAAAGCCACGGCGTACCAACGGTCAATAAAGTGCAACTTGGAACGACTCCTGTGGTGCGCGGGGCGATTACTTCCGGTGAACTGGATATCTATCCGGAATATACCGGCAATGGCGCTTTCTTCTTTAAAGATGAAAACGATGCGGCATGGAAAAACGCGCAGCAAGGTTACGAGAAAGTCAAAAAACTCGATGCAGAGCAAAACAAGTTAATCTGGCTGACGCCCGCACCAGCGAATAACACCTGGACCATCGCCGTGCGTCAGGATGTGGCAGAGAAAAACAAACTCACTTCGCTTGCTGACCTGAGTCGTTATCTGAAAGAGGGCGGCACCTTCAAACTGGCAGCCTCGGCAGAGTTTATCGAACGCGCCGATGCGTTACCCGCGTTTGAAAAAGCCTACGACTTTAAACTCGATCAGGATCAGTTACTGTCACTGGCTGGCGGCGACACGGCGGTAACGATTAAAGCCGCTGCCCAGCAAACTTCTGGCGTTAATGCCGCAATGGCTTACGGCACTGACGGTCCGGTCGCGGCGCTGGGGCTGCAAACCTTAAGCGATCCGCAAGGCGTGCAACCTATCTACGCGCCTGCACCAGTGGTGCGTGAGTCGGTGCTGAAAGAGTATCCGCAAATGGCACAGTGGCTACAGCCAGTCTTCGCCAGCCTCGATGCAAAAACATTGCAGCAACTGAATGCCAGCATTGCAGTGGAAGGACTGGAT
>OLIE01000164.1_pt1 | contig 12148 bp, 5 predicted proteins | sample 1609661 | NCBI WGS metagenome assembly OLIE01 (sample SAMEA4350137, study PRJEB24818) | metagenome | biome: human; feature: gut; material: faeces | place: Denmark | collected 2013-09
TGTCATATTTTTGCTGATCGTAGCGAGCCACGTTGTCCGGCTGACCAAAGAACATCGGTTCTTTGAGCTGATCATTTTTCGTCTGTGAAAAGGTGGTATATGCCATGAGTGTGTCCTGTGGTTTTATTACCCCTCACCCTAACCCTCTCCCGCAAGGGGAGAGGGGACGGTTTGGTGCAAAGGCTGGGGGATTATCAGATCTTACATGCGCCGCTTTCGCAGCCATCGTCCTGGATTGACGGCACCAGATCGTCCTGCGCGTCTTCAGCGCCGTCACGGGTGTTCTGATAATACAGTGTTTTGACCCCGAATTTGTAGGCGGTGAGCAGGTCTTTCAGCAACTGCTGCATCGGCACTTTTCCTGACGGGAAGCGTGACGGATCGTAGTTGGTGTTGGCAGAGATCGACTGATCGATAAATTTCTGCATGATACCCACCAGTTGCAGATAACCATCGTTACCCGGCATTTCCCACAGCAGCTCATAGGCGTCGTGCAGGTGCTCGTAGTCCGGCACCACCTGGCGCAAAATACCGTCTTTCGACGCTTTGATGCTGACGTAACCGCGCGGCGGTTCAATACCGTTAGTGGCGTTAGAGATCTGCGAAGAAGTCTCGGACGGCATCAGAGCAGAAAGCGTGGAGTTACGCAGACCGTGCGTTTTGATTGACTCACGCAGAGCTTCCCAGTCGTAATGCAGCGGCTCATTAGCGATGGTATCCAGATCTTTCTTATAGGTATCGATCGGCAGGATCCCTTTCGCGTAAGTGGTTTCGTTAAACCACGGGCACGCGCCTTGCTCTTTCGCCAGCTCATTAGAGGCTTTCAGCAGGTAATACTGAATGGCTTCGAAGGTTTTATGCGTCAGGTTGTTGGCGCTGCCGTCGGAGTAACGCACACCGTGCTTCGCCAGGTAGTAAGCGAAGTTGATCACACCAATACCCAGCGTACGACGACCCATCGCTCCACGTTTGGCGGCCGGGATCGGGTAATCCTGATAATCCAGCAGCGCGTCAAGTGCACGAACCGCCAGAATTGCCAGCTCTTCCAGTTCATCCAGGTTATTAATTGCGCCCAGGTTGAAAGCAGACAGCGTACACAGCGCGATTTCACCGTTCTCGTCGTTGACGTCGTTCAGCGGTTTGGTCGGCAGGGCTATCTCCAGGCACAGGTTAGACTGACGCACTGGCGCGATGGCCGGATCAAACGGGCTATGGGTATTGCAGTGGTCAACGTTCTGAATATAGATACGACCGGTAGACGCACGTTCCTGCATCATCAGCGAGAACAGCTCAACGGCTTTCACACGCTGCTTGCGGATGCTGTCGTCTTTCTCATATTTGGTATACAGACGTTCAAACTCTTCCTGATCGGCGAAGAACGCGTCGTACAGCCCCGGTACGTCGGACGGGCTGAACAGGGTGATATCTTCACCTTTCAGCAGACGGGTATACATCAGTTTGTTGATTTGTACCCCGTAGTCCATATGACGCACGCGGTTGCCTTCCACACCACGGTTGTTTTTCAACACCAGCAGGCTTTCCACTTCCAGATGCCACATCGGGTAGAACAGCGTTGCCGCACCGCCGCGCACACCGCCCTGAGAGCAGGATTTCACCGCTGTCTGGAAATGTTTGTAGAACGGAATGCAGCCGGTATGGAACGCTTCACCACCGCGAATCGGGCTACCCAGCGCACGAATACGCCCGGCGTTGATGCCGATCCCGGCACGCTGGGAAACGTATTTAACAATCGCGCTGGAGGTGGCGTTGATGGAATCCAGGCTGTCACCGCACTCGATCAGTACGCAGGAGCTGAACTGACGAGTCGGGGTACGCACGCCGGACATGATTGGCGTCGGCAGCGAAATTTTAAATGTGGAAACCGCGTCGTAAAAACGCTTCACATATTGCAGGCGCGTTTCACGCGGGTAGTTCGAGAACAAGCACGCGGCAACTAGAATATAAAGGAACTGGGCGCTCTCATAGATTTCGCCGGTCACGCGGTTCTGTACCAGATATTTGCCTTCCAGCTGCTTAACGGCAGCATAAGAGAAGGTCATATCACGGTCGTGATCGATAAAGGTGTCCATCTGCTTGAACTCTTCTTCCGTGTAGTCTTCCAGCAGATGATTATCGTATTTGCCCATCTCGACCATTTTCACCACGTGGTCGTACAGCGCAGGCGGCTCAAACTGGCCGTAGGCTTTTTTACGCAGGTGGAAGATCGCCAGGCGCGCGGCGAGATACTGATAATCCGGCGCATCACGGGAGATCAGGTCTGCGGCAGCCTTGATAATGGTTTCGTGGATGTCAGAGGTCTTGATACCGTCATAAAACTGAATGTGGGAGCGCAGCTCGACCTGGGAAATCGAAACGTTATGCAGTCCTTCTGCCGCCCAATCCAGAACGCGATGGATTTTGTCGAGATTGATGCGCTCTGTGCTACCGTCGCGCTTTGTCACCAGCAGATTCTGATTCATGTATGTCGTACCTGTTTTTGGAATTCTTTCCGCAATAGTTTCATGCAGACTACCTGTAGTACGGGAAGCTGCTTAGAACACTATATATAGGGGGTATGTTTGGGATTCACTGCAAGATAGTGTGAAAATGACCCTCTTGCAAGTGCATAACTTTGTGGATAACTCAGGAAGGAAAAAGTGGCTTTCGCGCACCTTAGGTCAGACAAGGTGTCCGGGAAAGTCAATGGGAAGAGAAAAATTTGTTAAAAATAACTGTTCGGCGATTTCTTGAACGGCATAATAGGTTAGATAAATTGATATAGATGGTTTATTAATCTTTTTGCTAATGATTGCAAAAATTGATCTAAGCACGAGTCATCACATAATCTGATGTATCAGTTGTGGTCAATATATAAGCGAATGTAAGAGATTGTTGATGGCGAAATGGTTGTTTTCTATTCGGTTATTGTTAAATGCTAAGCCATTTTGTTAATTTACCTTATATTATAAGAAAATTATTCATGACTTTAATTTAGTTTAAATATAACTGATATCCCTGAAGGTTATTAACTTGAATTATGACGCACTGATATTATTCATCAAATAATAACAAAATAGCCATTGCACCGGGTTGAACAATTTACAAAAGAAAGATATTCCATATCGTATAATGCGATTAAATACGCCGTCTTATAGAAAATGATGGTTAGATTAATATGCGGATTATCTTTCTACGCAAGGAGTATTTATCTTTACTCCCGTCAATGATTGCATCTCTTTTCTCTGCTAACGGTGTCGCGGCGGTCACTGATTCATGCCAGGGATATGATGTCAAAGCGAGTTGTCAGGCCAGCAGGCAAAGCCTTTCAGGCATTACGCAGGACTGGAGTATCGCTGATGGGCAATGGCTGGTTTTTTCGGATATGACCAATAACGCCAGCGGTGGGGCCGTATTTTTGCAACAAGGAGCGGAATTTTCACTATTACCAGAAAATGAAACTGGAATGACTCTGTTTGCCAATAACACCGTTACAGGAGAATATAATAACGGCGGGGCCATATTTGCTAAAGAAAACTCAACGCTGAATCTTACTGATGTTATTTTTTCCGGTAACGTCGCAGGCGGCTATGGTGGCGCAATCTATTCTTCTGGTACTAACGATACTGGTGCCGTCGATTTACGTGTCACTAACGCCATGTTTCGCAATAACATCGCTAATGATGGCAAAGGTGGCGCAATTTATACCATTAATAATGACGTTTATTTAAGTGATGTTATTTTTGATAACAACCAGGCATATACATCAACAAGTTACAGTGATGGCGATGGCGGGGCAATCGATGTTACCGATAATAATAGCGACAGCAAGCATCCTTCAGGTTATACGATAGTAAATAACACTGCCTTTACAAATAACACTGCCGAAGGTTATGGCGGGGCGATATATACCAATAGCGTGACGGCTCCCTATCTTATTGATATTTCTGTTGATGACAGCTACAGCCAGAACGGAGGCGTGTTAGTCGATGAGAACAATAGCGCAGCAGGCTATGGAGATGGTCCTTCCTCTGCGGCGGGTGGCTTTATGTATCTCGGCTTAAGTGAAGTTACCTTTGATATTGCCGACGGAAAAACGCTGGTTATTGGCAATACAGAGAATGACGGAGCTGTTGACTCTATTGCTGGTACCGGGTTAATCACCAAAACAGGTTCCGGCGATCTGGTACTTAATGCAGATAACAATGACTTTACTGGTGAGATGCAGATTGAAAACGGTGAAGTTACCCTGGGCCGCAGCAACTCCCTGATGAATGTCGGCGATACGCATTGCCAGGACGATCCGCAAGACTGCTACGGTCTGACGATAGGGAGTATTGATCAGTATCAGAATCAGGCTGAGCTAAACGTTGGCTCGACCCAACAAACTTTTGTGCACGCATTGACGGGCTTTCAGAATGGCACTTTAAATATCGATGCTGGTGGCAACGTTACTGTTAATCAGGGCAGTTTTGCTGGCATCATCGAAGGTGCTGGTCAGCTCACCATTGCGCAAAACGGCAGCTACGTGCTGGCAGGGGCGCAGTCGATGGCGCTAACCGGCGATATAGTCGTTGATGATGGTGCGGTGCTTTCGCTGGAAGGCGACGCGGCAGATCTTACCGCTCTCCAGGACGATCCGCAGTCGATCGTGTTAAACGGCGGTGTGCTCGATCTCTCTGATTTCTCCACCTGGCAGAGCGGCACATCATACAACGATGGCCTTGAAGTCAGTGGCAGCAGCGGAACGGTTATCGGCAGTCAGGATGTGGTAGATCTTGCAGGTGGCGACAATTTGCATATCGGCGGCGACGGGAAAGATGGCGTCTACGTGGTGGTCGATGCGAGCGACGGGCAGGTAAGTCTGGCAAACAATAATAGTTATTTGGGCACAACACAAATCGCCTCCGGTACGCTGATGGTGAGCGACAACTCGCAGCTTGGAGATACCCACTATAACCGCCAGGTTATCTTTACCGATAAGCAACAAGAAAGCGTGATGGAGATTACCTCCGACGTTGACACGCGTTCAGATGCGGCAGGCCACGGACGTGATATTGAAATGCGCGCCGACGGTGAAGTGGCAGTTGATGCGGGGGTAGACACGCAGTGGGGCGCACTGATGGCTGACAGCAGCGGGCAGCATCAGGATGAGGGTAGCACATTGACTAAAACGGGGGCTGGTACACTGGAGCTGACCGCCAGCGGTACAACGCAGTCGGCGGTACGTGTCGAAGAAGGCACCCTGAAAGGTGATGTTGCTGATATCCTTCCTTATGCTTCGTCACTGTGGGTTGGTGATGGGGCAACGTTCGTTACTGGCGCGGATCAGGATATTCAGTCAATTGATGCTATTTCCAGCGGCACTATCGACATCAGCGATGGTACGGTTTTGCGCCTGACCGGGCAGGATACTTCCGTCGCCCTTAATGCCTCACTATTTAACGGCGATGGGACGCTGGTGAATGCCACCGATGGTGTGACGTTGACAGGTGAGCTTAATACCAACCTTGAAACTGACAGCCTGACTTATCTTTCCAACGTGACGGTTAATGGCAATCTGACCAATACGTCCGGTGCGGTTAGCCTGCAAAATGGCGTCGCTGGCGATACGCTGACGGTAAACGGTGATTATACCGGCGGCGGTACGCTACTGCTCGATAGCGAATTAAACGGCGATGACTCGGTAAGCGATCAATTGGTGATGAACGGTAATACTGCTGGCAACACAACTGTGGTGGTTAACTCCATTACAGGGATTGGTGAGCCGACATCGACAGGCATTAAAGTGGTTGATTTCGCAGCTGATCCCACGCAGTTTCAAAACAATGCGCAGTTCAGTCTGGCAGGCAGCGGCTACGTCAATATGGGAGCGTATGACTACACGCTGGTGGAAGATAACAACGACTGGTATCTGCGATCGCAAGAAGTAACGCCGCCATCGCCACCTGATCCAGACCCGACTCCCGATCCTGATCCCACGCCGGATCCTGATCCAACACCCGACCCGGAACCTACGCCTGCTTACCAGCCGGTGTTGAATGCCAAAGTTGGCGGTTATCTCAATAACCTGCGGGCGGCAAATCAGGCGTTTATGATGGAGCGACGCGATCACGCAGGTGGCGATGGTCAGACGCTGAATTTACGTGTTATCGGCGGAGATTATCATTACACAGCAGCGGGGCAACTGGCTCAACATGAAGACACTTCTACGGTGCAACTTAGCGGCGATCTGTTTAGCGGGCGCTGGGGCACGGATGGCGAGTGGATGCTTGGGATTGTTGGTGGCTACAGCGATAACCAGGGCGACAGCCGCTCGAATATGACCGGAACTCGCGCCGATAACCAGAACCACGGTTATGCCGTTGGGCTGACATCAAGCTGGTTTCAGCACGGTAATCAGAAGCAAGGGGCCTGGCTGGATAGCTGGCTGCAATACGCGTGGTTTAGCAATGATGTTTCCGAACAAGAAGATGGCACAGATCATTACCACTCGTCGGGGATTATCGCCTCGCTGGAGGCGGGGTATCAGTGGTTACCGGGGCGTGGTGTGGTGATTGAACCGCAGGCGCAGGTGATTTATCAGGGCGTGCAGCAGGATGATTTTACCGCCGCTAACCGTGCGCGCGTGTCACAATCGCAGGGTGATGATATTCAGACGCGGCTGGGTTTACACAGCGAATGGCGTACCGCTGTTCATGTCATACCAACATTAGATCTGAATTATTATCACGATCCCCATTCGACGGAAATTGAAGAGGATGGCAGCACTATCAGTGACGATGCGGTGAAGCAACGGGGTGAAATAAAAGTGGGAGTCACGGGCAATATCAGTCAGCGAGTGTCCCTGCGCGGCAGCGTGGCGTGGCAGAAAGGGAGTGATGATTTTGCCCAGACGGCAGGGTTTTTGTCGATGACGGTGAAATGGTAATCACTGTCTAGTCGGCACGGTTGCCGGATGCGGCGTAAACGCCTTATCCGGCCTACGGGGAGCATTTGTAGGCCTGATAAGACGCGGCAAGCGTCGCATCAGGCATTGGCGCGGCCAAACATCAACCTCACTTATTCTGCGTGTGCAGCATATAGTTCACATCCACGCCGGGGCCGAGTTTAAAAGTATTAGTGATCGGGTTGTAATGCAGCCCAGTGATATGCCGCTCTTTTAAACTGGTCTGATCCACCCAGCCCAGCAATTCTGCCGGTTTAATAAACTTCTTCACATCATGCGTGCCTTTGGGCACCATGCGCAAAATATATTCCGCACCAACCACCGCCATCAGCCATGACTTGCCGTTGCGGTTAAGTGTCGAGAAAAAGACATCGCCGCCTGGTTTCACCAGTTGCGCACAGGCTCTGACCACTGACTGCGGATCGGGGACGTGCTCCAGCATCTCCATGCAGGTCACCACATCATACTGCCCGGCATGTTTTGCCGCGTGCTCTTCCACGGTTTCCTGCACGTAATCCACCTGAATGCCGCTTTCCAGTGCGTGCAGTTTTGCCACCTGCAATGGCTCAAAGCCCATATCCAGACCGGTCACCGTCGCGCCTTCGCGCGCCATACTCTCGGCCAGAATGCCGCCGCCACAACCGACATCGAGCACCTTTTTGCCAAATAAACCGCCAGCACGCTCGGCAATATAGCCCAGACGCAGCGGGTTAATGCGGTGCAGCGGTTTGAACTCACCTTCCAGATCCCACCAGCGGGAGGCGACGGCTTCAAATTTAGCGATCTCTTCGTGGTCTACGTTATGGTTTACCGGCGATTTTTCGGCATTCATTGGCACTTCTACTCCGTAATTGGCAAGACAAACGAGTATATCAGGCATTGGATGTGAATAAAGCGTATAGGTTTACCTCAAACTGCGCGGCTGTGTTATAATTTGCGACCTTTGAATCCGGGATACAGTAGAGGGATAGCGGTTAGATGAGCGACCTTGCGAGAGAAATTACACCGGTCAACATTGAGGAAGAGCTGAAGAGCTCCTATCTGGATTATGCGATGTCGGTCATTGTTGGCCGTGCGCTGCCAGATGTCCGAGATGGCCTGAAGCCGGTACACCGTCGCGTACTTTACGCCATGAACGTACTAGGCAATGACTGGAACAAAGCCTATAAAAAATCTGCCCGTGTCGTTGGTGACGTAATCGGTAAATACCATCCCCATGGTGACTCGGCGGTCTATGACACGATCGTCCGCATGGCGCAGCCATTCTCGCTGCGTTATATGCTGGTAGACGGTCAGGGTAACTTCGGTTCTATCGACGGCGACTCTGCGGCGGCAATGCGTTATACGGAAATCCGTCTGGCGAAAATTGCCCATGAACTGATGGCCGATCTCGAAAAAGAGACGGTCGATTTCGTTGATAACTATGACGGCACGGAAAAAATTCCGGACGTCATGCCAACCAAAATTCCTAACCTGCTGGTGAACGGTTCTTCCGGTATCGCCGTAGGTATGGCAACCAACATCCCGCCGCACAACCTGACGGAAGTCATCAACGGTTGTCTGGCGTATATTGATGATGAAGACATCAGCATTGAAGGGCTGATGGAACACATCCCGGGGCCGGACTTCCCGACGGCGGCAATCATTAACGGTCGTCGCGGTATTGAAGAAGCTTACCGTACCGGTCGCGGCAAGGTGTATATCCGCGCTCGCGCAGAAGTGGAAGTTGACGCCAAAACCGGTCGTGAAACCATTATCGTCCACGAAATTCCGTATCAGGTAAACAAAGCGCGCCTGATCGAGAAGATTGCGGAACTGGTAAAAGAAAAACGCGTGGAAGGCATCAGCGCGCTGCGTGACGAGTCTGACAAAGACGGTATGCGCATCGTGATTGAAGTGAAACGCGATGCGGTCGGTGAAGTTGTGCTCAACAACCTCTACTCCCAGACCCAGTTGCAGGTTTCTTTCGGTATCAACATGGTGGCATTGCACCATGGTCAGCCGAAGATCATGAACCTGAAAGACATCATCGCGGCGTTTGTTCGTCACCGCCGTGAAGTGGTGACCCGTCGTACTATTTTCGAACTGCGTAAAGCTCGCGATCGTGCTCATATCCTTGAAGCATTAGCCGTGGCGCTGGCGAACATCGACCCGATCATCGAACTGATCCGTCATGCGCCGACGCCTGCAGAAGCGAAAACTGCGCTGGTTGCTAATCCGTGGCAGCTGGGCAACGTTGCCGCGATGCTCGAACGTGCTGGCGACGATGCTGCGCGTCCGGAATGGCTGGAGCCAGAGTTCGGCGTGCGTGATGGTCTGTACTACCTGACCGAACAGCAAGCTCAGGCGATTCTGGATCTGCGTTTGCAGAAACTGACCGGTCTTGAGCACGAAAAACTGCTCGACGAATACAAAGAGCTGCTGGATCAGATCGCGGAACTGTTGCGTATTCTTGGTAGCGCCGATCGTCTGATGGAAGTGATCCGTGAAGAGCTGGAGCTGGTTCGTGAACAGTTCGGTGACAAACGTCGTACTGAAATCACCGCCAACAGCGCAGACATCAACCTGGAAGATCTGATCACCCAGGAAGATGTGGTCGTGACGCTCTCTCACCAGGGCTACGTTAAGTATCAGCCGCTTTCTGAATACGAAGCGCAGCGTCGTGGCGGGAAAGGTAAATCTGCCGCACGTATTAAAGAAGAAGACTTTATCGACCGACTGCTGGTGGCGAACACTCACGACCATATTCTGTGCTTCTCCAGCCGTGGTCGCGTCTATTCGATGAAAGTTTATCAGTTGCCGGAAGCCACTCGTGGCGCGCGCGCGGTCGTCCGATCGTCAACCTGCTGCCGCTGGAGCAGGACGAACGTATCACTGCGATCCTGCCAGTGACCGAGTTTGAAGAAGGCGTGAAAGTCTTCATGGCGACCGCTAACGGTACCGTGAAGAAAACTGTCCTCACCGAGTTCAACCGTCTGCGTACCGCCGGTAAAGTGGCGATCAAACTGGTTGACGGCGATGAGCTGATCGGCGTTGACCTGACCAGCGGCGAAGACGAAGTAATGCTGTTCTCCGCTGAAGGTAAAGTGGTGCGCTTTAAAGAGTCTTCTGTCCGTGCGATGGGCTGCAACACCACCGGTGTTCGCGGTATTCGCTTAGGTGAAGGCGATAAAGTCGTCTCTCTGATCGTGCCTCGTGGCGATGGCGCAATCCTCACCGCAACGCAAAACGGTTACGGTAAACGTACCGCAGTGGCGGAATACCCAACCAAGTCGCGTGCGACGAAAGGGGTTATCTCCATCAAGGTTACCGAACGTAACGGTTTAGTTGTTGGCGCGGTACAGGTAGATGACTGCGACCAGATCATGATGATCACCGATGCCGGTACGCTGGTACGTACTCGCGTTTCGGAAATCAGCATCGTGGGCCGTAACACCCAGGGCGTGATCCTCATCCGTACTGCGGAAGATGAAAACGTAGTGGGTCTGCAACGTGTTGCTGAACCGGTTGACGAGGAAGATCTGGATACCATCGACGGCAGTGCCGCGGAAGGGGACGATGAAATCGCTCCGGAAGTGGACGTTGACGACGAGCCAGAAGAAGAATAATTTTACTTCTTCATGCCAAAAGGGAGCTATCTCCCTTGTTTGAATTGAAAAGTCCAGGCTGCAAAGTCTGGGCTTTTGTCGTATTAGGGCACGGTAAAGTTTGGCTGTGCCCGTAAAAAATGGCTGGCTATACACAAGGAATGTGGCAATGAGTGGTGAAAAAAAGGCGAAAGGCTGGCGGTTCTATGGTCTTGTAGGTTTTGGCGCAATAGCACTGCTTTCCGCTGGCGTCTGGGCGTTGCAATATGCTGGCAGTGGGCCAGAAAAAACGTTGTCGCCGCTGGTGGTGCACAACAATCTGCAAATCGATCTCAATGAGCCGGACCTCTTTCTCGACAGCGACTCTCTGAGCCAGCTTCCCAAAGATCTCCTCACCATTCCGTTTCTCCACGATGTTCTGAGCGAAGATTTCGTTTTCTATTATCAGAATCATGCCGATCGTCTGGGCATTGAAGGCAGCATTCGTCGTATTGTCTATGAACACGATCTCACGCTGAAAGATAAGCTCTTTTCGTCACTCTTAGATCAGCCCGCGCAGGCAGCGCTGTGGCACGATAAACAAGGCCATCTTTCACATTATATGGTGCTGATCCAGCGCAGTGGTTTAAGCAAACTGCTGGAGCCATTGTTGTTTGCCGCTACCAGCGACAGCCAGTTAAGCAAAACGGAAATCAGTAGCATCAAGATAAATAGTGAAACTGTTCCTGTTTATCAGTTGCGCTATAACGGCAATAACGCCCTGATGTTCGCGACTTATCAGGACAAGATGCTGGTGTTTTCCAGCACGGATATGTTGTTTAAAGATGATCAGCAGGATACCGAAGCCACGGCGATCGCAGGTGATTTGTTGAGCGGCAAAAAACGCTGGCAAGCAAGCTTTGGCCTGGAAGAGCGTACTGCCGAAAAAACGCCAGTACGCCAGCGCATCGTAGTCAGCGCCAGGTGGCTGGGGTTTGGCTACCAGCGGTTAATGCCTTCTTTTGCTGGCGTACGCTTCGAAATGGGTAACGACGGCTGGCACAGTTTTGTGGCGTTAAATGATGAATCCGCCAGCGTAGATGCCAGTTTCGATTTTACGCCGGTATGGAACAGTATGCCTGCCGGAGCCAGCTTCTGTGTGGCGGTGCCGTATTCACACGGTATTGCCGAAGAGATGCTTTCGCACATCAGCCAGGAAAACGACAAGCTGAATGGGGCGTTAGACGGTGCCGCGGGGCTGTGCTGGTATGAAGACTCAAAATTGCAAATCCCGCTGTTTGTCGGTCAGTTTGATGGCACTGCCGAACAGGCGCAATTGCCAGGGAAACTGTTTACGCAAAATATTGGTGCGCACGAAAGCAAAGCGCCAGAAGGTGTTTTGCCGGTAAGCCAGACTCAGCAGGGCGAAGCGCAAATCTGGCGTCGCGAAGTGAGTTCCCGATACGGCCAGTATCCGAAAGCGCAGGCGGCGCAACCCGATCAATTAATGTCGGATTATTTTTTCCGTGTGTCGCTGGCGATGCAAAACAAAACGCTGCTTTTCTCCCTCGATGACACGCTGGTTAATAACGCGCTGCAAACACTGAATAAAACCCGCCCGGCAATGGTGGATGTA
>OLIE01000170.1_pt1 | contig 11975 bp, 7 predicted proteins | sample 1609661 | NCBI WGS metagenome assembly OLIE01 (sample SAMEA4350137, study PRJEB24818) | metagenome | biome: human; feature: gut; material: faeces | place: Denmark | collected 2013-09
GTATATCATCATTGCCACCGGAATGGGGCTGCTGATCTCCACCTTTATGAAAAGCCAGATTGCCGCCATTTTCGGAACGGCGATTATCACGTTGATCCCGGCGACACAGTTTTCCGGGATGATCGATCCGGTAGCTTCGCTGGAAGGGCCTGGACGTTGGATCGGCGAGGTTTACCCGACCAGTCATTTTCTGACTATCGCCCGCGGGACGTTCTCGAAAGCGCTGGATCTGACTGATTTGTGGCAACTTTTTATCCCGTTGCTGATAGCCATCCCGCTGGTGATGGGCTTAAGTATCCTGCTGCTGAAAAAACAGGAGGGATGATGCGCCATTTACGCAATATTTTTAATCTGGGTATCAAAGAGTTGCGCAGTCTGCTCGGTGATAAAGCGATGCTGACGCTGATTGTCTTCTCGTTTACGGTGTCGGTGTATTCGTCAGCGACCGTTACGCCAGGATCGTTGAACCTCGCGCCGATCGCCATTGCCGATATGGATCAATCGCAGTTATCGAACCGGATCGTTAACAGCTTCTATCGTCCGTGGTTTTTGCCACCGGAGATGATCACCGCCGATGAGATGGATGCCGGACTGGACGCCGGACGCTATACCTTCGCGATAAATATTCCGCCTAATTTTCAGCGTGATGTCCTCGCCGGACGCCAGCCGGATATTCAGGTGAACGTCGATGCCACGCGCATGAGCCAGGCATTTACCGGCAATGGGTATATCCAGAATATTATCAACGGTGAAGTGAACAGCTTTGTCGCGCGCTACCGTGATAACAGCGAACCGTTGGTATCGCTGGAAACCCGGATGCGCTTTAACCCGAACCTCGATCCCGCGTGGTTTGGCGGGGTGATGGCGATCATCAACAACATTACCATGCTGGCGATTGTATTGACCGGATCGGCGCTGATCCGCGAGCGTGAACACGGCACGGTGGAACACTTACTGGTGATGCCGATAACGCCGTTTGAGATCATGATGGCGAAGATCTGGTCGATGGGGCTGGTGGTGCTGGTGGTATCGGGATTATCGCTGGTGCTGATGGTGAAAGGTGTACTGGGCGTACCGATTGAAGGCTCGATCCCGCTGTTTATGCTGGGCGTGGCGCTCAGTCTGTTTGCCACCACGTCAATCGGCATTTTTATGGGGACGATAGCGCGTTCAATGCCGCAACTGGGGCTGCTGGTGATTCTGGTGCTGCTGCCGCTGCAAATGCTTTCCGGTGGTTCCACGCCGCGCGAAAGTATGCCGCAGATGGTGCAGGACATTATGCTGACCATGCCGACGACACACTTTGTTAGCCTCGCGCAGGCCATCCTCTACCGGGGTGCCGGATTCGAAATCGTCTGGCCGCAGTTTCTGACGCTGATGGCAATTGGCGGCGCATTTTTCACCATTGCGCTGCTGCGATTCAGGAAGACGATTGGGACAATGGCGTAAATACAATTGCCCGATGCGTAAGCTTATAGGGACTACGCATCGGTGCAATTTATTGAATTTTAGTTGTTTTTAGGCCGGATAAGGCGTTTATGAACTGACCCCCAAAACCTGGACAGTTTCAGTTAACCGGCTTTTTGATACTCAGTCCTGTATTCAGGGCAAGATTACGAAAGCCCGCTCCCCGCAAGGACTGACGCCAGATAGTTTCTGTCCATGGCTGCTTTTCGCATCTTACGTCTTAACCCTGCCTTGAATACCTTATCATTCGTCAAAATATTAATAGCAATGTGCCGTATCCCTGAAAATAATTCTGCTGCATTTCCTCTTCTTATTTTGCAGTCGTCTTCATTCATTACCACGTCCAGACGCCAGTGCAGCTTATTCTCCACGTGCCAGTGATTTCGGATCGCTGTGGCGAATTTCTCAGCGGTTAAATCAGCAGAACTGATATAATATCTGACCGTCATTTCTGGCTCTTTCTTTTGTTCTGCTATTATGGACCGAAAGGAGACTGCCACGCATAATTTCTTCAGCCCTTTCCATTCAAACGTGAAATCAATAAGTTCATCAGGGACATCGCAAACAATATGAAGACGGATTTCTTCTCTGCCGTGACTCTTTTCACTCATTGCGTAACTGTCATGCGCTGGATTATTTAATTCTTTCAGCGGAAATTTTTCCTCGAAGGCTTTATTTAGCCGCCCCTGGTTTCCTTTTACCGCGAATAAATAATCACCTCCCTGTTTTTGTATCTTCTCTGCAATATCTTTCTGGCAACCCATCGCATCAGTTGTGATGATTTTTCCTTTAATATCCAGCATGTTAAGAAGTTCTGGGATAGCTGTAATCTCATTAGATTTCTCATCCGTCTTGATCTGTCCGATGACCAGACTGTGCATTGTTGAGAACGCACTAATGACATGAATCGCTCCCCTGCGGCGACTCTTGTCATAAGAGTGCCGGAGCGTTTTTCCATCAATTGCAATGACGTCTTTATCATCTGAAGAATGGCAGTCACGCATCCAGTTAATAAAGCACTCGTGAAATTTTGCAGGACTGATACAGGATACAACTCTGGCAATGGTATCGTGAACAGGAATACCATTTTCAAAATCACCATATTGCTTCAAAAAATCGAGATGTGTTTCCCCAAAATCCTCTATATCTTCCCAACCTTCTGCACCAGAAATAACGGCACAAATAGTCAACAGTAGAATATCCGATAATTTATGTTCCACTTTCCAGGTTTGTCTGTAATCGGGGATAATAGAAATATGTTCCATCAATTTTTTAAGTTCCATTTTGTTCTCCTTAATTAGGTAAGGAGTATTTGATCATGTATAAGCAATAAAAAACAGCTTCAGGTAATAAGGAATATCTCAATTTTTAAACATAAAATGCGAATTATTTAGTGCAAAAAGTGAACTTTTGATGATCTTTCCCTGGCCGTTGACTCGATTGCCGTAGCTCGAACGCAAGCACTCTTATCATTCAATGCCATATTGTTCAAAATATTAAAAACATTATCTTCGCATTTTTTGCAAATTTATATTTGCCCGAGTATAAATGCTCCGATATCTCTACGGATATAATTTTTGTCAGTGCAGAATTCAATTGCCAATCTAACAGCGTCTTGCCCCCCTCTTAACTGTAATACTCTGGCAGATGAAATCCTTTTCAAGGAATTGCGATCATCAAGTAAGCGAAATAATTCATCATCATTTAGTTTCTTACATTTATTATATAAACCATACTCTTTACTTGCCTTTCTTTTCTGGTATGTATTTGACATTGCAGGAACCTCCATAAAGGCTATCTTTTTCTATCGTTTGACTGTCTGGAGTCCTCCACCTACTCTGCCATCAGCGCACACGATGTTTGATTATCCTTACATACTTATTTTCCGTGGCCAAAATTCAGAATTCTCCCATCATTTTTGCCTATTTCTATAATAAAAACCCCACCAGCAATTTGGTCTGAGTGAATGGTACCTTCAACAACCCAACTTGTTGTTAACTCAGTGATTTCGTATAGTTTTTCTTCTTCTGCGGCATCCTGTCCATAACGATTCTTAACATATATCTCAGCTAATTCCAATGCTATAGCTTTATTTTTAACCAAATTTCTAACGGTATATTTACCTTCACTTTCATACTTGCGCATTATTTTAATATTATTATTACACTGCGCCCATGTGTTGTATGTAAAAACAAACAAAGATACAATGACACAGTTCCTAAACAATATTTTTTTACATATTACCATGAACTCTGCAGACATTAGGTAATCCTTTTCTGTTTGTTATTTCCTTCCCGTGGTTATCTATTGCTTTAAAATTACCACTGGGCGTACCTAAATAAAATGACTTGATATTGTTATCTTTACTTTTAACTATTTTCTCATCTTTACCTGAAAATATTTCGTCCCAATATTCTCCATGACTATCTGCACCATGAGTATGATAAGCTGATACTTTCTCAGTACCATTAGGGCAAGGGCTATTGAATGGATATGATCCTTTTCTTTCTCCTCGGTTAGGTGCTGTTGAGAAATATCTGCCACTATTATCCTTACATATTAAACCAGCGAACTCTTTATCTTCGCAAATAGATTGGCTATTTATTTTATTTAAGGCGCCATATGCGGTGCTATCTATAGAATCAAATTTATCTGGACCTATCATAGCGGATAGTGTGCCGCAAAGACCATTAGTACATGCCCCCGATTTTGCATCCTCCCACATACATAAACCCAGGGGGTCGATGTCTGATATCGGATTCAATTGATATCCATACAGGTTCCATCCCCCCTTCAGTCCAATCGGATCCTGAGTGATATATCGCCCCTGCAGCGGGTCATAATAGCGGTGGCGGTTGTAATACAGGCCGGACTCCTCATCATACTGCTGCCCCGGCAGCCGGATAAGCTGCTGCAGCTGATGCGGGTTCTCTTCATTCAGCAGGTTGCCCCATTCATCATATTCTGCGCACCACGCTGTTGCCCCTTCCGTGCTGATGAGCGCCAGCGGCAGGCCGCGATGGTCGCAGTGGTACAGGTGGATTTTTCGCGCCGGCGTGTACACCGGGTCCATCTGGTTTTGCATCTGCTCCACGGTCAGGCCGCACGATGCCAGCCAGCGGCGGCTTTCCTCACTCACCCGGTCAGCCAGGATTTCACTTTCCAGCCGGTCGAGCATCTGCACCAGCACCGGCGGGAACACCACACTGCCACCGTCTTCGCCGCCGGACTGCTGAAGGGCATCCGCCAGGCTGCGGCGCTGCGTTTTCGCCAGCTCACCGGTGGCAGTTTCGACCCTGATGAGTGGCGTGAAGCTCCCCGGCTGATAAATCGTCTGGATGCGGCTCCTGTCGTTCTGTATCGTGGTCAGCCGGTCGCCGTCCCAGCCGTACCAGGTCACTTGCGGTTTCCGTGACAGCGACATCCAGCCCGTCAGGTCCCGTTCACGCCGCCACACCCGTTTTGCCACCCTGCGGCCCAGCGGGTCGTAAAGATAGCGACTTTCGACCAGCGGCTCTTCATATTGTGTCCGCGTGTAGTGCACCAGCCGGTGCTGACTGTCGTAATGGTACCGGTGAGTCCGCTCATCATCCGTGCGGATAACCCCTTCCGGGATGAGGTCGGTTTTCTCTGTCAGCCTGCCGTGACGGTCATACCGGTAAAGATAGTGCGCGTCACGGGCGATACGGTTATCCGGCCACATGCTGAGGGTGCTGTCCGGGTGCAGCTCCGGGTCGGGCAGGCGGTTACCTGCCGGGTCTGTGGCATACGGGATGCGGATATCCAGATTCGCTGCGGTGGTGTGAACGCCGGTCAGCCTGCCGGTGGTGCTGTAGCTGTAACTCCGGGTCTGGCGCGGGCTGCTGATGCGGATGAGTTCGCCGTTGTCGTTCCAGGTGTAATCGCGGTCAGACAGCAGGCTGTTCAGGTGCTGGCTCTGTAACTGCCCGGCAGGGGTATAAGCGGTGGTGAGTTCATAACGGCCGAAGCTGCGCAGCGTTTCCCGGTGCAGGCGGTCGCGGGTGTACTCCACCAGCGGTGTGTCGCCGAGTTTCATGCCTGCCAGGTAACCGCTGCCGTAGGTCAGCCATTCCACGGCGGGCAGGCTGTCCGGTATACAGCGGTTCGCCAGCCCCTGCGCGTTGTACGCATGTCTGGTCTCATGCTGCCAGAGCAGTGCTTCCGTCTGCGGGTGATGCACCGTCTGACGCTCACCGGTCAGCCGGCCTTTCTCATCATACCTGTAATGCACCGCCACCCGGTGCCCTTCGCTGATATGGCTGATGTCTGTCAGCCAGCCACGTTCGTCATACTGCCACCGCTCTGCGGTTTCACCCTTCACGGTGCGGTGCGTGAGGCGGTCTGCTTCGTCATAGTGCCAGTGGGTGACCAGACCCTCATCCTCGCTGCGGATAAGTTTGCCGGTCAGGTCGTGGTGATAACGCTGTGTGCGGCCGTCAAAGCCGGTTTCCTGTATCAGCCGGTCAAGTACATCGTAACGGAAGGTGGTGTGGCTGCCGTTTTCACTGGTCAGGCGGATGACCCGTCCGGCAGCATCGTATTCCATACTGCGCGTCAGCCCGCCCTGCGTGGTACGGACGGCCTTTCCCCACGCATCGTACTGTGTCCCGTTTCTGCTGCCGTCCGGGGCAATGACGGCGGTCAGGTCACCGGCGATGTTGTATTCATACCGCGTTTCATGGCCCTGCGTGTCTTTCACGGCAATTAACTGTCCACGGCTGTCGTATGCGCGGTACTGACTCAGCCCTTCCTCGCGGTGCACCGCCGTCATCTGCCCGAAGCGGTCATGGTCATAACGGGTTACATAACCGGAACAGTCGGTGAAGCTCAGCAACTGACCGTAACGGCTCCACGTCATGGTTTTCCGGCTGCCGGTGGCATCTTCCGTTGCGCAGGGTAAGTCACTGTGTGGATTATCATAACGGTAGCGGGTGATATCGCCGTCAGGGGCAGTTTCCTGAATCAGACGGCCCAATTCATCATATTCCCGGCGCAATTCCAGCCCGTCAGGCCCGGTGGCTGACGTTAACTGGTTGTGGTGGTTATAGTAAAACGCCGATGCCCTGCCATCCGGCGTGGTTATGCGCGTGATGAGGCCCGTCACCACATCCGGGCTGTACTCTGTTGTCCTGCCTGCGGCATCCGTCTGTGCCCTGAGCCTGCCCACGGCGTCAAACTGACTCTGCGTGACGCTGCCGTCCGCGTGTTCCTTTTTCACCACCCGCTTCAGCCCGGCTTCGCCCTGCGTGTGCAGCACTTCACGGCGGTCCAGGCTGTCGGTGATGGTGATGCGGTCTTTCTCATACTGATACGTGTAGCTTAAGCCTGCCGGGTTTAGCTGTTCTGTCACCCGCCCGTCGCTGTCGTAACGGTAACGGATTTCCGGCCGGCCCGTGTGACGGTGCGCCACCATCCGGCCCCGGTATTTATCATCGTAAGTAAAGCTGCGCACCTGTTTGCCACTACGGTCATACACCACCGCCAGTTCGCCGCGTGGCGTCCAGCCATAGCGCACCAGCGGCGCGGCAGGTAAATTCTCCGGGTATTCCGGGTCGTGCGTCAGCCACACGGCAGACAGACGGATGCCGTTGTCCCGGCCATATTCGGTGTAACCCGGCAGGGTATCAGGAAAAGCGGACGGTTCCGTCCCGCCGGAAATGGCCTGCTGCCGGGCTTCTTCTGCCCGCTGCGCCTGCGTGGTCAGTACCAGCCGGAAGTGACGCCAGGCACCATCCGTCACGCCGGTGATTTCGCCGCTGAATTCACCGGCGGCTTCGCGGTGGAACGTCTGTGTGCGCCCGAAGCGGTCCACCAGCCCGGTCAGTACCCGGTACGGCGGCAGCGGCGCAGGCAGCACCTCATCCGCTTCCGGCACCCGCTCACACCAGCCGAGCAGCCACCACGGCCCCTGCGGACTGTTTGTCGCCAGATAACGATGCGGACTTAAGCGGAGTTCTTCCGGCAGCGCCTGCCAGAGTGCGGCCAGCCGGTGACCTTCATCCAGTTTCGCCACGCCGCCGCGCACCAGCCACAGTGACTCGCTGCGGCTGTAACCGTCCTCACCGGGAAACAGGTGCTCAAAATACAGGCTTCTGCCGCCGTTATCACTGAGTATCAGTGTGTTATCGCGCAGCTGTAAGCGGATATCCGCAGGCATTTTCCAGCCGGGGCCGAGGCTCCCCACCGGCGCGGGCGTTTTTGTCCGGTAACTGCTGTAGGTGCGGGAGAGAATGAACGGCAGCGGGCCGGGCAGGGCGATGTCGGTTTCACCGGGAAGGACCTTTGCACCGAGCAGCGGATTGACCGGATGGCCGGACGTCACCCCGCCGGGGCACACCGAACAGGCCACGCCGGTGGGGGCACCGATGCGTACCCCGGCTGAACCCTGGACAATGCTACCGCCATACTGCGTCATGTCGCCCTGACGCGCCGCCGGTTTTCCGCTCATCTGCTCATCCTTGTTTTATCGGGTTATTTGTCTGCTGACAGGCGAAACCCTACAGATTTATAAGAAAGCCTTAAGTGAGATATCTGTCAGATAAGAACAATTAGGAAAATATTTATATATATTTCATGAATATATGTTTCGATTGGTATAACGATGTCTAAATATTCCTCTGAACATCTTCCTGATACAAAAAACCGCCAGCGTTTCCGCTGGCGGTTTTCAATGTATTCAAAACTCAGCAATCAATAAAAATCACCAGTTGCCTTTTCGGCCTGATCCATCCACACCGGTTTATCGCTGGTTTTCGACCAGACGCGATGCAGGTAGCTGTAAAAGCGGGCGCGGTCTTTCCAGAAAAGCATGAAAGGCAGCGCCAGAACGCCCGCTGCAACCGCATAAGTACGGCGTAAAAAGATAAGCCATGCAGGATATTCTCTGTAGAGTTCCATACTTTTCTCCCCCTTTTGTATCTACCCGGTGAATGGCACCGGAAAAATGAATTTGTTTATCTGATGAAAATAGTACCGCCTTTTGTGTAATTTTACTACTCATCCGACCACTTATTTTTGCTTATTGATGGTTTATTTACATTCATCCTGTAATTAAGTTACACAAAAGTTAAATTAATACTAAACATTAGTTAAATCATGGCTTTTGCCATTTTTATACTTTTTTTACACCCCGCCCGCAGATTTTTGCGAAATCTTTGCAGCCAGAATTCTACCCTTCCGGTATCACTTTTAGGCCACTGGAGGTGCACTGTGAGTGCAGGCGTGATAACCGGCGTATTGCTGGTGTTTTTATTACTGGGTTATCTGGTTTATGCCCTGATCAATGCGGAGGCGTTCTGATGGCTGCGCAAGGGTTCTTACTGATCGCCACGTTTTTACTGGTGTTAATGGTGCTGGCGCGTCCTTTAGGCAGCGGGCTGGCGCGGCTGATTAATGACATTCCTCTTCCCGGTACAACGGGCGTTGAGCGCGTACTTTTTCGCGCACTTGGCGTCTCTGACCGTGAGATGAACTGGAAGCAATATCTTTGTGCCATTCTCGGCCTGAACATGCTGGGGCTGGCGGTGCTGTTTTTTATGTTGCTCGGTCAGCACTATCTGCCGCTTAATCCACAGCAGTTGCCAGGGCTGTCGTGGGATCTGGCGCTGAATACCGCCGTCAGCTTTGTCACCAATACCAACTGGCAATCTTATAGCGGTGAAACCACGTTGAGCTATTTCAGCCAGATGGCGGGCTTAACGGTGCAAAACTTTCTTTCTGCCGCCAGCGGGATTGCGGTGATTTTTGCCCTCATCCGTGCGTTTACCCGCCAGAGCATGAGCACGCTCGGGAATGCCTGGGTCGATCTGCTACGCATCACGTTATGGGTGCTAGTCCCTGTGGCGTTGTTGATTGCACTGTTTTTTATTCAACAAGGTGCGCTGCAAAACTTTCTGCCTTATCAGGCTGTGAATACCGTTGAAGGAGCGCAACAGCTGTTACCCATGGGGCCTGTAGCTTCTCAGGAAGCGATCAAGATGCTCGGTACTAACGGCGGTGGCTTCTTTAATGCCAACTCGTCGCATCCGTTTGAAAACCCAACCGCACTGACCAACTTCGTGCAGATGCTGGCGATCTTCTTGATCCCAACGGCGCTGTGCTTTGCCTTTGGTGAAGTGACGGGCGATCGCCGCCAGGGGCGCATGTTGCTGTGGGCGATGTCAGTGATTTTTGTCATCTGCGTAGGCGTGGTGATGTGGGCAGAAGTTCAGGGTAATCCTCATCTGCTGGCACTGGGCACGGACAGCAGCATCAATATGGAAGGTAAAGAGAGCCGTTTCGGCGTGCTGGTCAGTAGCCTGTTTGCGGTCGTGACGACGGCGGCTTCCTGTGGCGCGGTGATTGCGATGCATGATTCGTTTACCGCTCTCGGTGGCATGGTGCCGATGTGGCTGATGCAAATTGGTGAAGTGGTGTTCGGCGGTGTCGGTTCTGGTCTTTACGGCATGATGCTGTTTGTCCTGCTGGCGGTGTTTATTGCCGGGCTGATGATTGGTCGTACACCGGAATATCTGGGTAAAAAAATCGACGTACGCGAGATGAAACTGACTGCACTGGCAATTCTGGTTACCCCGACGCTGGTGCTGATGGGCGCGGCGTTGGCGATGATGACCGACGCCGGACGTAGCGCCATGCTCAACCCTGGCCCGCATGGTTTTAGCGAAGTGCTGTACGCCGTGTCATCCGCCGCTAACAACAACGGCAGCGCCTTTGCCGGATTAAGCGCCAACTCTCCGTTCTGGAACTGTTTACTGGCGTTCTGCATGTTTGTCGGTCGCTTCGGGGTGATTATCCCGGTGATGGCAATTGCCGGTTCGCTGGTGAGTAAAAAGAGCCAAGCCGCCAGCTCCGGCACGCTGCCAACGCACGGCCCGCTGTTTGTTGGCCTGTTAATCGGCACCGTGTTGCTGGTTGGCGCACTGACCTTTATCCCTGCCCTGGCGCTTGGTCCGGTGGCGGAATATCTCTCCTGATGATATTGAGTGAGCACTGAATATGAGTCGTAAACAACTGGCGCTATTCGAACCAACACTTGTCGTTCAGGCGCTGAAAGAAGCGGTGAAAAAATTAAACCCGCAGGCGCAATGGCGCAATCCGGTGATGTTTATCGTCTGGATCGGCAGTCTGCTGACCACCTGTATTAGCATCGCGATGGCAAGCGGTGCGATGCCCGGCAATGCGCTGTTTAGCGCGGCCATTAGCGGTTGGCTGTGGATCACCGTACTGTTCGCTAATTTCGCCGAGGCGCTGGCAGAAGGCCGCAGTAAAGCGCAGGCCAACAGTCTGAAAGGGGTGAAAAAAACTGCCTTTGCCCGCAAGCTGCGTGAGCCGAAATATGGCGCTGCGGCGGACAAAGTTCCTGCCGACCAACTTCGTAAAGGCGATATCGTACTGGTAGAAGCTGGCGATATTATCCCCTGCGATGGTGAAGTTATTGAAGGGGGTGCATCGGTCGATGAAAGCGCCATCACCGGGGAATCGGCACCGGTGATCCGTGAATCCGGCGGCGATTTTGCCTCCGTCACCGGCGGCACGCGTATTCTTTCTGACTGGCTGGTGATTGAGTGTAGCGTTAACCCCGGCGAGACATTTCTGGATCGGATGATCGCGATGGTGGAAGGCGCACAGCGACGCAAAACGCCGAACGAAATTGCCCTGACCATTCTGCTGATTGCCCTGACTATCGTCTTTTTACTGGCAACCGCCACGCTGTGGCCGTTTTCCGCGTGGGGCGGTAATGCAGTCAGCGTAACGGTACTGGTGGCGCTGCTGGTCTGTCTGATCCCAACCACTATTGGCGGCCTGTTGTCAGCGATCGGCGTCGCCGGGATGAGCCGGATGCTAGGCGCGAATGTGATTGCCACCAGCGGACGTGCAGTTGAAGCGGCAGGTGACGTTGACGTTCTGCTACTGGATAAAACCGGCACCATCACACTCGGTAACCGTCAGGCGTCGGAGTTTATCCCCGCGCAGGGCGTGGATGAAAAAACGCTGGCTGACGCCGCACAACTGGCTTCGCTGGCTGATGAAACGCCGGAAGGCCGCAGTATTGTGATCCTCGCCAAGCAGCGTTTTAACCTGCGCGAGCGCGATGTGCAGTCGCTCCATGCCACCTTTGTACCGTTTACTGCGCAAAGCCGGATGAGCGGGATCAACATCGACAACCGCATGATCCGTAAAGGTTCTGTCGATGCCATTCGTCGCCATGTTGAGGCTAACGGTGGTCACTTCCCTACCGATGTTGATCAAAAAGTCGATCAGGTTGCGCGTCAGGGAGCCACGCCGCTGGTGGTGGTGGAAGGTTCTCGTGTGCTGGGCGTTATTGCGCTGAAAGATATCGTCAAAGGCGGTATTAAAGAGCGCTTCGCCCAGCTGCGCAAAATGGGCATTAAAACGGTGATGATTACCGGCGATAACCGTCTGACTGCCGCCGCGATTGCTGCGGAAGCGGGTGTCGATGATTTTCTCGCCGAAGCGACACCGGAGGC
>OLIE01000175.1_pt1 | contig 11886 bp, 7 predicted proteins | sample 1609661 | NCBI WGS metagenome assembly OLIE01 (sample SAMEA4350137, study PRJEB24818) | metagenome | biome: human; feature: gut; material: faeces | place: Denmark | collected 2013-09
CCTTGGTAGTGCTGTGAATATTCTTAAAGAAGAGAATGTTTCTAGGGCTGTTATCACCGATTGTTGTAGTAAGATCTATATTTTTAATATCTACACTAATTTCTTTCTCAATAGCTAATCCTTTTTTTACTGCACCGAGTAATAAAGGATGATACCAGTAGACATCAACAAAATAGAAAAGTAACCAAACAATAGCTGCTCCAAGCGCAAGCATTCCTGCAACTGAGTAGCTACCTCCAAAAATTACCAAACTTGAGCTTGCGTTAAAGCTAACACCTATTGCACCAATAAATGCTGATAATATAAGGATTCCAAAGTTACGAACTTTCATTTCGAGATCATTGAAGTGTTTTTGCACATCAACAATTGTTTTCCATACATCAACCTTGAGCTTTAGTGCTTCAAGGTTAATTGTGGCTAAAAATTTTTCCTCATCAGTCATGGCCATTATTTATTTCCTTTAAATTCTGCGAATTCAAAAATAGATAAAATGTCTGAAAAAACCTCCACGGTATGAGTAGGTTTAGCACCAGAGGCATTTTCTTTTATTTTTATTTCTCTTTCTACATCCTCATCTGTCCAGTGCGTGACAGCTCGCAAAAGATTATAGCCCTCTTCGTTTTTCTCAAAATGACCTGTACCGTACTTGGCGAATACATCGCTAACATTGGCATTTTGAGCCATTTCAATGTCTTTCATTTCACTATCGCCAATGTAAACACATTCTTCAGGAACAGCACCAATGGATGCAATAATGTCTAAAAGTAGTTGAGGGTTTGGCTTGATTTCATCTTTGGGAGTATATTCTTGTTTGGTATGTACAAGATTATATTTAACCTGTTTTTTCTCACCGTCTGGTATTTCATGATCTTCTGGCGAAAACAAAACATCAATAATACCATCAAGTCCTAATTTAGTAAGTCTGAAATTTGAGTAGTACGCTTTTGATTCAGTGTAAGCGACAATAAAACACCCTTTTTCTTTAAGAGTTTTCAAGGTTTCTAATACTGTTGGGTACAGCATTAAATGTTTTTTTCTTGCGCTTCTAAAAGCGTGAATAGCCTCATCCATTGCCGAATTAATGGACTCTCGGTCTCCATATTTTTCCTGTAGTAATGGGATGCTCTCAAGAATAAATGAGTATTCAGCTGTGCCATATTTTTGATGAATCGGTCTGATTTGTTCAATTAAATCAGTTTTAGGTATACCTGAAATCTCCACCACTTTGTTCAACATAGCATTAAAACTATTGTACCAAATGCTGAACCAATCAAAAAGTGTATTGTCAAGGTCTGTTATTAATACTGTTTTTTTCATGTAAACTCCTAAAATTTTAATTTTTTATAGTATAAAGCATTTTGTAATACTTTTCTATTAATGATGTATTCAGGTTGGATATAACATGTCACTGTACCACTGCATCATAACCCTACGATTTTCAAGGTATTGTGCGTGGTTATATATCCCTCTAATGGAATTTTTATCAGCATGGGCTAACTGTAGCTCTATCCATTTGCTGTCAAATCCTTGCTCATGAAGTATTGTTGACATTGTATGTCGGAATCCGTGTCCTGTTGCTCGACCTTTATACCCCAACAACTCTATAACTTGTGTGACTGTTTCTTTACTTATTGGTTTGCTGCGATTATTTCTGCCTATGAATATATAAGGATATTTCCCCGTTATTGGTTTTAATTGGAGAAATAATTGAATAACTTGAGAAGATAGAGGGACTATGTGTGGTCTTTGCATTTTCATTCTATCAGCTGGTATCTCCCATAGTCCTTTATCTAAATCCACTTCATCCCAAGTAGCAAAGCGCATTTCCTGCGTTCTTACACCAGTTAACATAATAATCTTAGTAGCATTTTTTGTGATGATACTGCCGGTATACGCTTCAAGATCCCGAATAAAATGAGGTAACTCTTCGGCAGATAAAAAAGGATGGTGCTTTTGCTTGGGGGCGGCCAGAGCGATAGCTAAATCAGGTGCAGGATTGTATTCCGCGCGACCAGTTATGATCGCATAGCGGTAGACCTCACCACATCTTTGCCGCACTTTTCTGGTCTTCTCTAGTGCCCCACGCTTTTCTATTCTTCGCAATACTTCAAGCAGTTCTAATGGTTTAATTTCACTGATAGGGCGTTTACCAATGAACGGGAATACATCTTGCTCAAAAGTCTTCATAATTTCTTCTCGATAGGCCACCGTCCAGCGGTCAGCTTTGTTGGTATGCCATTCTCGACATATTGCTTCAAAAGAATTTTCTGATGATAGCTTTTGAGCGAGTCTTAAAGCTTTGCGTTCCTCTACTGGGTCAATGCCATTAGCAACCTGTTTACGGGCGATGTCACGCTTCTCACGTGCTTCTGCGAGGCTTACTAAATCATAGCTGCCAAATGACATTAACCGCGCTTTCCCAGCAAATCTGAAACGGAAACGCCAGCCTTTCGAGCCATCTGGATTGATAAGCAACGACAGACCTTGTCCATCGTTCAATGTGTATGGCTTGTCTTGTGGTTTTGCACGTTTGATCTGTATATCGGTTAGAGCCATGTGTATAACTGAAAAATACGTATAAAAAGTCTATACACATTACTATACATATTTTTCGCGGATTTAGGGAGACGAACTCGGACTATTACGGATAAGATGATTATTCATCGTATTGAATATAAAGGGTTTTATGGAGTGTCTCGGAACTGGCTGGATGAAGTTTGGCGGAAGATCACAGGAGTCGAACCTGCCCGGGACCGCTGGCGGCCCCAACTGGATTTGAAGTCCAGCCGCCTCACCGGAGACGACGATCTTCCGCGCCTCGATTGCTACATGGAGGCGGGGCGCATTATAGCTACTTCCTTGAGTTTCTACATCCCCCAGATCAGTTTTTTCCGCCTAATACACGCAGCGTATTATCACGAAAGCATTATAGTTCATATAAAATCCATATTTTACAATGATATATGAGCGGAATTAACGCTACCACGATCACATAAAACAAGAATCATAAATTAATAACCAGATATCGGAATATTCGCTCTCACAGGGATGGTTTACAAAATGCGTTATCGGTCTCAGCACCCCTATAGCATCAAGGAAAAGTAGATGAAGAGTGAAGTGTTGTCCGTTAAAGAGAAAATTGGTTATGGCATGGGAGACGCCGCCAGCCACATTATTTTCGATAACGTAATGTTATATATGATGTTCTTTTATACCGATATTTTTGGCATTCCTGCCGGATTTGTCGGAACCATGTTTTTGGTCGCTCGTGCACTGGATGCGATTTCCGATCCTTGCATGGGGTTGTTGGCCGATCGAACGCGCTCTCGCTGGGGTAAATTTCGTCCGTGGGTACTGTTTGGCGCACTGCCATTTGGGATCGTCTGTGTACTGGCCTATAGCACGCCAGATCTCAGTATGAACGGAAAAATGATTTATGCAGCAATTACTTACACCCTACTTACCTTACTTTATACCGTCGTCAATATCCCTTACTGCGCATTGGGTGGTGTAATCACCAATGACCCGACTCAGCGTATCTCGCTGCAATCCTGGCGTTTTGTGCTGGCGACCGCGGGAGGCATGCTTTCTACGGTTCTGATGATGCCACTGGTTAATTTAATTGGTGGTGATAATAAACCACTCGGTTTCCAGGGTGGTATCGCGGTCCTTTCCGTGGTGGCATTCATGATGCTGGCATTCTGTTTCTTCACCACTAAAGAACGCGTTGAAGCACCACCTACAACGACGTCTATGCGGGAAGATTTACGTGATATCTGGCAAAACGACCAGTGGCGGATTGTCGGTTTACTAACCATTTTCAATATCCTGGCGGTGTGCGTACGCGGTGGAGCGATGATGTATTACGTCACATGGATTTTGGGTACGCCGGAAGTGTTTGTCGCTTTTCTCACCACTTATTGCGTGGGTAACCTGATTGGTTCCGCTCTGGCAAAACCGCTGACCGACTGGAAATGTAAAGTCACTATTTTCTGGTGGACGAACGCCCTGCTGGCAGTGATTAGCCTCGCGATGTTCTTTGTTCCCATGCAGGCCAGCATCACTATGTTTGTCTTCATCTTCGTGATTGGTGTGTTGCATCAACTGGTGACACCTATCCAGTGGGTAATGATGTCCGATACCGTCGACTACGGCGAGTGGTGCAATGGTAAACGCCTGACCGGGATCAGTTTTGCTGGCACGCTGTTTGTGCTCAAACTGGGGTTGGCCTTCGGCGGCGCTCTTATCGGCTGGATGCTGGCTTATGGCGGATATGATGCGGCAGAAAAAGCGCAGAACAGCGCCACGATTAGCATCATTATTGCGCTATTCACGATTGTTCCGGCGATCTGTTATTTGCTGAGCGCGATTATCGCTAAACGCTACTACTCACTCACGACGCACAATCTGAAAACCGTTATGGAACAGCTGGCCCAGGGCAAACGCCGTTGCCAGCAACAATTCACCTCTCAAGAAGTGCAGAACTAAGGAACGGCAATGAAAATTAGCGATGGAAACTGGTTGATTCAACCTGGCCTCAATTTGATTCACCCGCTTCAGGTGTTCGAGGTTGAACAGCAGGGTAATGAAATGGTGGTCTATGCTGCCCCCCGTGATGTGCGTGAACGTACCTGGCAGCTTGATACGCCTTTATTTACGCTGCGCTTTTTCTCCCCACAGGAAGGTATTGTCGGTGTACGGATTGAGCATTTTCAGGGGGCGCTGAATAACGGTCCTCATTACCCACTCAATATTTTGCAGGACGTGAAGGTCACAATCGAAAACACAGAGCGTTATGCTGAGTTTAAAAGTGGCAACTTAAGTGCGCGTGTCAGCAAAGGTGAGTTCTGGTCACTGGATTTTCTGCGCAACGGCGAACGTATTACCGGTAGTCAGGTGAAAAATAATGGCTACGTGCAGGACACGAATAATCAACGAAATTATATGTTTGAGCGGCTGGATCTTGGCGTTGGCGAAACAGTTTATGGTCTGGGAGAGCGCTTCACTGCCCTGGTGCGCAATGGTCAAACGGTAGAGACCTGGAACCGGGACGGCGGCACAAGTACTGAACAGGCGTATAAAAATATCCCGTTCTACATGACTAACCGTGGTTATGGGGTACTGGTCAATCATCCCCAATGCGTCTCTTTTGAAGTGGGATCGGAGAAAGTCTCCAAAGTGCAGTTCAGCGTTGAGAGTGAATATCTCGAATACTTTGTTATCGACGGTCCGACGCCGAAAGCGGTACTTGATCGTTATACCCGCTTTACTGGTCGTCCGGCGCTGCCGCCCGCGTGGTCCTTCGGTCTGTGGCTAACCACTTCATTTACCACCAACTACGACGAGGCGACAGTAAACAGCTTTATCGATGGTATGGCGGAACGCAATCTGCCACTGCATGTTTTCCACTTTGACTGTTTCTGGATGAAAGCCTTCCAGTGGTGCGATTTTGAGTGGGACCCGCTGACTTTCCCGGACCCGGAAGGGATGATCCGCCGCCTGAAAGCGAAAGGGCTGAAAATCTGCGTCTGGATTAACCCCTATATCGGGCAAAAATCCCCAGTCTTTAAAGAGTTACAAGAGAAAGGCTATTTACTCAAACGCCCGGACGGTTCGCTGTGGCAGTGGGATAAATGGCAGCCAGGTCTGGCGATTTATGACTTTACCAATCCGGATGCCTGCACATGGTACGCCGACAAACTGAAAGGTCTGGTCGCGATGGGCGTTGATTGCTTTAAGACCGACTTTGGCGAACGTATCCCAACCGATGTTCAGTGGTTTGACGGTTCCGATCCGCAGAAAATGCATAACCATTATGCGTACATCTACAACGAACTGGTGTGGAACGTGCTCAAGGACACCGTTGGTGAGGAAGAAGCCGTCTTGTTTGCCCGCTCGGCCTCCGTTGGTGCGCAGAAATTCCCGGTACACTGGGGTGGTGACTGTTACGCTAACTACGAATCAATGGCGGAAAGCCTGCGCGGTGGTTTGTCTATTGGCCTTTCAGGTTTTGGCTTCTGGAGCCACGATATCGGCGGCTTTGAAAATACCGCTCCGGCACACGTTTACAAACGCTGGTGCGCGTTTGGTTTGCTCTCCAGCCATAGCCGTTTACATGGCAGCAAATCTTATCGTGTGCCGTGGGCCTACGATGATGAGTCCTGTGATGTGGTGCGCTTCTTCACGCAACTGAAATGCCGCATGATGCCGTATCTGTATCGTGAAGCTGCGCGTGCAAACACGCGGGGTACGCCGATGATGCGGGCCATGATGATGGAGTTCCCGGACGATCCGGCTTGTGATTACCTTGACCGTCAATACATGTTAGGCGACAACGTGATGGTTGCGCCGGTGTTCACTGAAGCGGGCGATGTGCAGTTCTACCTGCCGGAAGGTCGCTGGACACACCTGTGGCACAACGATGAACTCGACGGTAGTCGCTGGCATAAACAGCAGCACAGCTTCCTGAGTCTGCCCGTTTATGTGCGTGATAACACTCTACTGGCGCTGGGCAACAACGATCAACGTCCCGATTACGCGTGGCACGAAGGCACGGCATTCCACCTCTTTAATCAGCAAGACGGGCATGAAGCCGTCTGTGAAGTGCCCGCTGCTGACGGTTCGGTGATCTTTACTCTAAAAGCAACACGTACTGGTAACACGATTACTGTGATTGGTGCGGGCGAGGCGAGGAACTGGACACTGTGCTTGCGCAATGTTGTGAAAGTAAATGGTCTGCAAGGCGGTTCGCAGGCTGAAAGTGAGCAGGGGCTGGTGGTGAAGCCTCAAGGGAATGCGCTGACAATTACGTTGTAATCTATTGATGGAATGCCGGGTACGTCTGAGTCGTACCCGACGAGATTGATGTTTACTGCACCGGCTCCGTCGATGTAACTTCACCGCTGGAAACGACGCCCGCATTCATGGTTTGAGTCACTTGCTGCTTTGCGGCGTTCACGGCATGCAATTGCCCGCTAACCGTAGGTTTCAGCGGGGCATTGGCCTGAATATCTCCACTGGCGGTAAGCTGAATATTGCCGTCGCCAGTCAACGGTAATTCAGGCCATCCCCATTGTTGCAAAATATTCACCGGCACACCGCGTCCATTCAGGCTGATATGGGTCTGACGTTGTGGCGTTTGTGAAACACTGGCGGTGGCTTCCAGAATGCCTTTTTCAGTAAATGCACTCAGTTCGCTGATATTCACCGTGCTGCTGTTGGCGGTCAGCGCCAGCGACGGGCGACGAACATCAACACGATTGAATGTCGCGGCGGCGGCATTCAGATTCGCCGAGCCACTCCAGACGCCCCATTTATGATCGGTAACCAGCGTCAGGTTGGCACCGTAACCATCGAGCGTGGTGAGCTGCCACGGGAAGTCAGGGTCGATATCAATGATCAGATTGCGGCTGGCGCTAAATCTCTTCAGTTGCAGGCTGTTTAACCAACCGGGTGTCGTTTCCATCCACAACTGTTGCCAGTTTTTCGGCAAGGTATATTCCAGCCCGGCAATTGCCGCATCATCAAGGATCAACGTTTTCCCGTCACGCAGCCAGTTCCCTGACGTTCTGACCATACCCCCTTCCCAGCGGCTGGTGAACTGGCGCAGCGCTACGCCCTGCGGGGAAAATTCCGCGTTTATAATCGGGTCAAATAAATGCAGCGAACCATAAATGAACTCGCTAGCGTTCATCGACAGTTTGCCTTCTTGTGTCTGCCAGTCATCTTTACTGAAGGTCATGTTGCGCAAGCTGAGATCGAGGTCGGTCACCGCCCAGTCCGGACCTTGCAAACGAGCATCGATCACTTCCAGGCGACCAATCTGCAACGACGGGACAGAGCGTAATGGCGCAAAGAAGTCGGTTAGCGATTTTTCGCTTTGTAGACGGATATCCGCCATGCGCAGGTTTTCCACTTGCCAGCTGCCGTCGGCGTTACGCTGCGCGTTTCCGGTTAATGTCCCGCGCGCGATGTCGGCACCCAGGTTAGTCAGCGTAACGCGATCGTTATCAATACTGCCTTCAATCAGTACATTGGTGGCAGGAACATCATTGAGCGAAAGCGATCCGGCACTAAACTGAATCTGCGCCTTCGTACCCAGCACTTTACCGGCTTCTGGTGACCACGGAACCACGCCGCCATTTACCCGCTGCGCGCTCAGTTTCCATTCGCTATTCGGGCTATTAAACGCCATATCACGCAGTTGCAGACGATCGGCTTTGAACGGTAGCGGCGCGGTCTGGTCGGTGAGATTCAGCGTCCCGTTTTCCAGCAGGATGGTATCGACATGGCGTGGTTCGGTCAGTTGCCGACTACTTAGCGCAATGTCGACACTTTTGGCCACCAGGGTCGCGGGCTGGCCATCACGACCAAACGTGACATTCTCCAGCACGATATGAGATGGCGCGGAAAAACGGTGATCCATCGCCCCGAAGGCCAGATGATAGTCGCTATTCTCGGAAACCCATGCGCTGATATGTTCTGCTCCCCAGCGGGTTTGCAGAAGAAAATAGAGGCCAGCGATCACCACTAACAGAGCGATGAGAATGTAGAGAAGCAGCTTCCCAATAAATTTCATGGTCTTCCATCCCGTGAAATGCACATAAGGGAGTTATGCACGATTTACGCGCAATCCTCAAGGCGGGAATGGTGAAAGAGGTGAGACTGCGGCGGTAATTATCTTACCGCCGCCAGTGAATTACTGTTTTTCTGGTGGGAAAATCAGATTCAGCACGATGGCAGTAATACCGCCCGCGGCGATCCCGGAGGAGAGCAGGTTTTTCAGCCATTCAGGGGCAAACTGCAAAATCAGCGGCTGCTGAGACACGCCCAGACCAACCGCCAGCGACAGCGCGATAATCAGAATCGCCCGACGGTTCAGCGGCTCACGAGAAACGATACGCACACCGGAGGCGGCGATGGTGCCAAACATTACAAGCGTTGCGCCGCCCAGAACCGGTTCTGGAATGTGTTGTACAAAACCGCTCACTGCCGGGAACAGACCCAGCACGATCAACATCAGCGCGACGACAAAACCGACATAGCGGCTGGCAACACCAGTCAACTGGATCACTCCGTTGTTTTGCCCGAAGCAGGAGTTCGGGAAGGTGTTAAACACCGCCGAAACAAACGAGTTCAGGCCGTTTGCCAGCACGCCACCTTTCAGGCGTTTCATGTACAGCGGACCGGACACTGGCTGTTCGGAAACGTCAGAGGTCGCCGTGATATCGCCAATGGTTTCCAGCGAAGTGATCATAAAGACCAGCATCAGCGGCAGCAGCAGACTCCATTCAATGCCAAGACCGTAATAGAGCGGCGTTGGCACCATAATCAGTTCTTGCGTCATCGGTTCGTTGCTTTCTGGCAACATGCCCATAAACCACGCCAGCGCATATCCGGCCGCCATCGCAATCACCAGTGAGGCCACGCGTAAGTAAGGGTTACGTTGACGGTTAAGCAGGATAATTAAGGCTAAGACCACGCCTGCCAGCAGCAGATTTTTCGGTGCGCCGAAGGTGTTATCGCTCATGGCTGCGTAACCGCCGCCAATGGACGTTAACCCAACCTGAATTAGCGACAGGCCGATAATCATCACCACAACGCCAGAAACCAGCGGCGTAATAATGCGGCGCGCCAGATGCAGAACGCGGGAGATCACCATCTCGGTGCAACTTGCCAGCATCAACGTGCCGAACAAAGCCGCCATCATGGTAGGAACATCAGCACCACCGGTTTTCAGCGCGGTACCGCCCATAATCAGCGGGGCAACAAAGTTGAAGCTGGTGCCCTGAATAGACAACAGCCCGGAGCCAACCGGACCCCAGGCCTTAATTTGAATAATCGATGCCACACCGGAGGCAAACAGCGACATACTAATAATGTGTTGCGTGTCTTGTGCCGGTAAACCCAGCGCCTGGCAGATTAATAGCGCTGGCGTGATCACCGCAACGAACATCGCCAGCAGATGCTGACAGGCGGCAAACAGGGTTTGAGGAAGCGGCGGACGATCTTCAAGACGGTAAATCAGTTCGCTGTTTTGAGTCTGCGCAACCGGTTGCGCATTTTCTGACTCGAGGGTGGAAACAGACATCGAAAACAATCCCGTGGTAGCAAAGCGGGCATTTTAGCTGACCGAAAGAGAAAAGCAAACGTTTGCCACATCCTCATCTAAATATTTAAATGAGATAAATGCACTTTTTTATATAACTTTTGGTATTTTTCTGCTTAAAATCCATGCCATTTGTTCATTAACAGCTGAGAATTTGACCCAGGAAAGCATAACTCGATACCCGTCATAGTTCATGAAGTTGCCACTGCGCGATGAAGTATGACGAGTATGAAAGAGTGATGCGGATACAAAGGAGTAACTATGTTTCATCTCGATACTTTAGCAACGCTTGTTGCCGCAACGCTGACGTTGCTGCTCGGGCGTAAGTTGGTCCATTCCGTCTCCTTTTTGAAGAAATACACCATACCGGAACCTGTTGCGGGTGGTTTGTTGGTGGCGCTGGCGCTACTAGTACTGAAAAAAAGCATGGGCTGGGAAGTCAACTTTGATATGTCCCTGCGCGATCCGTTAATGCTGGCTTTCTTCGCCACCATTGGCCTGAACGCCAACATTGCCAGTTTGCGTGCCGGTGGGCGTGTGGTTGGCATCTTCTTGATTGTGGTTGTTGGTCTGTTGGTGATGCAAAATGCCATTGGCATTGGTATGGCTAGCCTGTTAGGGCTTGATCCGCTGATGGGGCTGTTGGCCGGTTCTATTACGCTTTCCGGCGGTCACGGTACGGGCGCTGCGTGGAGTAAATTGTTCATTGAACGTTATGGCTTCACCAATGCGACGGAAGTGGCGATGGCCTGTGCAACGTTCGGTCTGGTGCTGGGCGGCTTGATTGGCGGTCCGGTGGCGCGCTATCTGGTGAAACACTCCACCACGCCGAACGGTATTCCGGATGACCAGGAAGTCCCGACGGCGTTTGAAAAGCCGGATGTGGGCCGCATGATCACCTCGTTGGTGCTGATTGAAACTATCGCGCTGATTGCTATCTGCCTGACGGTGGGGAAAATTGTTGCGCAACTTTTGGCTGGCACTGCTTTTGAACTGCCGACCTTCGTCTGTGTACTGTTTGTTGGCGTGATTCTGAGCAACGGTCTGTCAATAATGGGCTTTTACCGCGTCTTTGAGCGTGCGGTATCCGTGCTGGGTAACGTAAGCTTGTCGTTGTTCCTGGCGATGGCGTTGATGGGGCTGAAACTGTGGGAGCTGGCTTCGCTGGCGCTGCCGATGCTGGCGATTCTGGTGGTACAGACCATCTTCATGGCGTTGTATGCCATCTTCGTTACCTGGCGCATGATGGGCAAAAACTACGATGCGGCAGTGCTGGCTGCGGGTCACTGTGGTTTTGGCCTCGGTGCAACGCCAACGGCAATCGCCAACATGCAGGCGATCACTGAACGCTTTGGCCCGTCGCACATGGCGTTTTTGGTGGTGCCGATGGTCGGTGCGTTCTTTATCGATATCGTCAATGCGCTGGTAATTAAGTTGTATTTGATGTTGCCGATTTTTGCCGGTTAACCGATGAAGCGGCGGTAGAAGTGCCGCCGCAACAAAGACAAATGCCTGATACGCTTCGCTTATCAAGCCTGCGTATTGATTCATAATTTATTGAATTTGTAGGGTGAATCGCATCCGGCAGGAAGGTAGGGTAACCTGAAATGGCGGTCTTCTCACTGCCGCCTTTTACGCATTCGAGTAACGTTCTGTCTCCGGCATCCAGCGTTCTATCAAGGCTTTTGCCTGTTGTGGGTAACGTTCGTGAATATGTCGCGCCAGTCGCTGAACTTCCGGGATCATCGCCTGATCGCGCAGTAAAACCGCCACTTTAA
>OLIE01000193.1_pt1 | contig 11317 bp, 10 predicted proteins | sample 1609661 | NCBI WGS metagenome assembly OLIE01 (sample SAMEA4350137, study PRJEB24818) | metagenome | biome: human; feature: gut; material: faeces | place: Denmark | collected 2013-09
GTCTATGACGAAGGTAATCTTTTCTCAGCCCCACGAGCATGGTGGATGCTGCGCACCTTTGGTGTAGAGAAAGTGTCGATTCTGGGGGGTGGACTTGCAGGCTGGCAGCGCGATGATCTGCTGTTAGAAGAAGGTGCAGTAGAGCTGCCGGAAGGAGAGTTTAACGCCGCGTTTAATCCTGAAGCCGTGGTGAAAGTAACCGATGTATTATTGGCAAGCCATGAAAATACGGCGCAAATTATTGATGCCCGCCCGGCTGCACGTTTTAACGCAGAAGTTGATGAACCTCGCCCAGGTTTACGTCGCGGACATATTCCCGGAGCACTGAATGTTCCGTGGACGGAACTGGTGCGCGAAGGCGAACTAAAAACGACCGATGAACTGGATGCGATATTTTTTGGTCGCGGCGTCAGCTACGACAAACCAATTATCGTCAGCTGCGGCTCTGGTGTAACGGCAGCCGTGGTTTTGTTAGCACTCGCGACGCTGGATGTGCCAAACGTGAAACTGTACGACGGCGCATGGAGTGAATGGGGCGCGCGGGCAGATTTACCGGTTGAGCCAGTGAAATAAGTATTTTACAGGCAATAAAAAACCGCCGAATTTGGCGGTTTTTTATTGCTAGTCTGGTTCGCGGCCTTTCCAGCAGGTTGACTTGTGTTACATGAGCAACGCAGGTGCTTCACAGCAAAACAATACTCACCAGTAACTCTCTTTTTGTCAAGCAAAAGAGAGTAATTATTGTTTATTTAGCGTATTATCGACACCGGCCCTTTCCGCCGTGTTCGGTAATAAAATAACCTGGCTTATTAGTCCGAATTCAGACAAATATAAACAAATCCTGCTCAAAATTAAAAATTCTAACCGGTAAAAGATATTACTTAAACATGTAAATTCACTTTCCTTTAAAAAACAAAAAACCGCCAAAATCAGGCGGTTTTTTGTTGCTGGTCCGGTTCGCGGCCTTTCCAGCAGGTTGTATTACCGTAGTAATGCAAGCGCGTCTCAGCGGAGACAATACTCGCCAGTAACTCTCTTTTTGTCAAGCAAAAGAGAGTTATTATTGTTCTGTTAGTGTATTATCCACTGCGGCCCTTTCCGCCGTCTCGCAAACGGGCGCTGGCTTTAGGAAAGGATGTTCCGTGGCCGTAAATGCAGGTGTTTCACAGCGCTTGCTATCGCGGCAATATCGCCAGTGGTGCTGTCGTGATGCGGTCTTCGCATGGACCGCACAATGAAGATACGGTGCTTTTGTATCGTACTTATTGTTTCTGGTGCGCTGTTAACCGAGGTAAATAATAACCGGAGTCTCTCCGGCGACAATTTACTGGTGGTTAACAACCTTCAGAGCAGCAAGTAAGCCCGAATGCCGCCCTTTGGGCGGCATATTTTAGATTATCCGATTCTGTTTAAAGTCACGCAAAAAACCACCCCAGCGACGTTCATAGAATGGCGCAATATGTTCGGTAATAAAGTGGCTAATTCCTTTTTCCCCTTTTTTCACCTGACAAATATCGATTGGTTCATCGCCAGGTAATGTATCGGTCGCTACACTTCCCGTCGCCTGAATAATTTCTTCGATATCACCATCGGCTTCAATGCCAATAAGTAAATTAGGCTGTGCCTCTTCGTTCTCTTTAATTGAACAAATAAAAGCACGCTTCACCGGCTTAATGGTTTTAAATAAGGTGGTGAGTGAATCAATCATTTGTGCTGGCGGCTCTGCGACTTCCGATAATATCAGCGATTCACCGCCTTCCAGGATTTCCTGGCTGCTCAGCGGATTTCCCTCTTCACCAATCAACAAACTGATTTCACGCGGCATAAATTCTTTACCGGTTGGCAGTTTGGCATTAAGGAAGAGCGTTTCGCCAAGTGTCATCTCAAACAGCGTGCGAACGGGCATTACGACAAATGCCTGTTCGTCTTCAACCGCCTGTTGAAGTGCTTCTAACGAGGTGAAAAAAGGAATGACGCTGGTGCCGTCTTCTTTTTCCCAGTGCTGTAAATCAAGCGCGCTATCTTCAACCACAGCCTCGCCCTGCGCCGCCGTACCAGGCACCCAGACGGTGGATTCCAGTAGAGTACGGAAAAAGGCCGGGCGGTGCGCCGGTTCAGTTGCTGCTTTTTCCAGCAGGTCTTCAAGTTCGTTTTTTGTTTCGGACATAAGAACCACAATTCATTCAACGTTCGGGGCGCAAATGCCTGATGCGCTACGCTTATCAGGCCTACAAGGGATTCGCAATTTGTTGAATTTGCAGAATTTGTAGGCCGGATAAGGCGTTTACGCCGCATCCGGCATATTAGTTTACGCCGTTAACAGATTAGCTATCGTGCGCACACCAAGTCCCGTAGCGCCCGCAGACCACTGTTCAACCGGCGCTTTACGGTAAGTCGCCGAGCAGTCGATATGCAGCCAGCCTTGCTGATAGTTCTCAACAAAGTGCGACAGGAAGCCCGCCGCCGTGCTCGCGCCTGCCGGATACGCCGCGCTTCCGGTATTGTTCAGTTCGGCAAAGTTAGACGGCAGCTGGCTGCGGTGGAACTCCGCCAGCGGCAGACGCCAGAACGGTTCGTTCTCCTGCGCGGCACTCGCCAGCAAGCGACCGGCCAGCGCATCGTCAAAACTGAACAGCGCGTGATAATCATTACCCAGCGCAGTTTTCGCCGCCCCGGTGAGGGTCGCCGCATCAATGATCATTTCCGGTTTCTGCGCACTGGCATCAATCAGACCATCGGCAAGCACCAGACGCCCTTCGGCATCAGTGTTCATCACTTCAACTTTTTTACCGTTGCGATAGGTGATGATATCGCCCAGCTTGAACGCATTGCCGCTAATCAGGTTATCCGCACAGCAGAGGAACAGCTTCACGCGCTTGTTCATTCCGCGCGTAATGGCAAATGCCAGCGCCCCGGTAACCGTTGCCGCGCCGCCCATGTCCGACTTCATCGAGTCCATAAACGCAGTCTGTTTGATGCTGTAGCCGCCGGAGTCAAAAGTGATACCTTTACCTACCAGGCACGCGTACACTGGCGCTTCTTTATCGCCAGTTGGGTTGTAATCCAGCGCCAGCAATACCGGAGAACGTTCTGAACCGCGTCCGACTGTGTGCAGCCCCATATAACCTTGCTCACGCAGATCTTCGCCTTTGGTGATCCGATAAGTCACACGATCGCCCGCGACGTTGCTGATCAGATCAACAGCACGCTGTGCCAGTTGCGATGGTCCCAATTCTTCTGCCGGTGCGTTGATGGTGTCACGCACCCAGTCGATGATCATCAGGCGGTTATCCAGTTCCTGGCGCTGGGCATCGTCCAGATCCGGCCACACCACTTTACGCGTGCCTTTCGGGGCTTTGTAACCTTGCCAGAATGCCCAGCAGCGATCCGCATCCCAGCCTTCACCGCTTAACTGAACATGCTTGATGCCCAGACCGTCAATCTTGCGCGCCGCACGCTGGATCAGCCCCAGATCGTCTGCCCCGTTCAAATGCAGGGTAATGCCGTCATTATTAATGCTGTAAGTTGCTTTTTCTCCCCAGCGCGCGTCGGCAGGTTGGGTAGAGAGGGTAATCTTCATCGCTTCTGTCATTTTAGTTATCCTTCTTTGTAAAAGGGCCGCCAGTTGGCAGCCCCAGGATTTTTCCGCTAAATGATTCGCGTTGCAGGAAGGCGGCAAGTGAGTGAAGCCCCAGGAGCATAGATAACTATGTGACTGGGGTGAACGAGCGCAGCCAACGCATCTGCGGCGTGAAGCATGACGCGGAAATTATTCGGCCTCGTCCAGCCAGACTAACAAAATCGCTTCGAGGATTTTCTCGTTGGATGCCTGCGGGTCGTCGTCGAAATCTTCCAGATCGCAAATCCACTGATGCATATCGGTGAATCGAACCGTTTTCGGATCAAGATCGGGATACGCATCGTACAGTGCTTCGCCAATTTCGCGGCTATCGGTCCACTTAAGTCCCATACTAACCTCTGTTAATGCTCACGCGCATGGTTGATAGTGTAACGCGGGATTTCGACTACTAAATCTTCGTCGGTAACGCGCGCCTGGCAGCTTAAACGGCTTTCCGGCTCCAGTCCCCAGGCTTTGTCCAGCATGTCGTCTTCCTGCTCTGAGCTTTCCGGCAGTGAGTCAAAACCTTCACGAACGATGCAGTGGCAGGTGGTGCAAGCACAGGATTTTTCACAGGCGTGTTCAATCTCGATACCGTTACGCAGAGCTGCGTCGAGAATGGTTTCACCGCTATTAGCTTCCAGAACAGCGCCATCAGGGCAGAGATCCTGATGAGGCAAAATAACAATCTTTGGCATATTAAACCTCGTCCACGGAATGGCCTTTCAGCGCACGACGAACCGACTGGTCCATGCGGCGAGCGGCGAAATCCTGGGTTTGTTTGTCTACGTTTTTAATCGCTTGTTCGATGGCGTCAACATCATCGCCCTGCGCCACTTCACTCAGGTGAGCGGCAGCATCGTCAATGACCTGACGTTCTGCGGCGCTTAACAGCGCGGCATCAGCAGCCAGCGCGCCGTGCAGACTTTCCAGCACACGCGCCGCTTCTACTTTTTGTTCTGCCAGCATTCGGGCTTTTACGTCCTGCTCGGCATAGCTCATTGAGTCTTTGATCATCGAAGCGATTTCGCTATCGGTCAGACCGTAAGACGGTTTGACCTGAATAGACGCCTCAACGCCGGTGGATTTCTCCATCGCCGTCACGCTCAAAAGACCGTCGGCATCGACCTGGAACGTCACGCGAATATGCGCACCGCCAGCCGGTAGCGCCGGAATACCACGCAGCGCAAAACGCGCCAGTGAGCGGCAGTCCTGCACCAGTTCGCGCTCACCCTGCATTACATGGATAGACATCGCCGTCTGACCATCTTTAAAGGTGGTGAAATCCTGAGCGCGGGCCACCGGAATAGTGGTATTACGCGGAATCACTTTCTCCACCAGGCCGCCCATCGTTTCGAGGCCCAGCGACAGTGGGATCACATCAAGCAACAGCATTTCGCTGTCTGGCTTGTTACCCACCAGAATATCCGCCTGAATCGCCGCGCCAATAGCGACGACTTTATCCGGGTCGATGGAAGTCAGCGGTGGACGACCGAAAAATTCGCCTACCCGTTCACGCACCAGCGGCACGCGAGTAGAACCGCCCACCATCACCACTTCCAGCACTTCATCAGCTTCTACACCCGCGTCTTTCAGCGCGCGACGACAAGCCAGTAAGGTTCGTTTTACCAGTGGCGCGATCAGTTCATTGAATTGTTCACGGCTGATTTCGCCCTGCCAGCCCGCAACGTTAACGGTCACGGAGTCCGCATCGCTCAGCGCGATTTTGGCTGCAATGGCGGCATCCAGCAGTTCACGCTGAACGCGGTTATCGCTACGATCAGGAATGCCCGCCTGCTCGCGAATGTAATCCGCCAGCAGATGGTCGAAATCATCGCCGCCGAGCGCGGAATCACCGCCGGTTGCCAGCACTTCAAACACGCCGCGACTTAAGCGCAGAATGGAAATATCAAACGTCCCGCCACCGAGGTCATAAACGGCGATCACGCCTTCCTGACCGGAATCCAGCCCGTAGGCGATAGCCGCAGCGGTCGGTTCGTTAAGTAAGCGCAGGACGTGAAGGCCCGCCAGACGCGCCGCGTCTTTGGTGCCCTGACGCTGGGCATCGTCAAAGTACGCCGGAACGGTGATAACTACACCATCCAGCTCGCCTGCCAGGGCTTCAGTTGCCCGCGCCGCCAGTGCTTTGAGGATGTCCGCAGAAACGCGCACCGGGTTCAGCAGCCCCGCCGCCGTTTCAATCATCGGCAGGCCGTTTTCGCTGGCCTGGAATTGATAAGGCAGATGCGGATAGCGTTGCTGGATATCAGCCAGCGAGCGTCCCATCAGGCGTTTAACAGAACTAATTGTGTTGGCGGTATCGAGCGCTGCATTAGTACGCGCGTCATAACCCACCGAATGCCCTTGCTGTTGATAGTGAACAACAGATGGCAGCAGGTGACGGCCTTCATGGTCGGCTAACGTTTCGGCCTGACCGCTGCGCACTGTCGCCACCAGCGAGTTGGTTGTGCCCAGGTCAATACCGGCCGCCAGACGACGCTGATGCGGCGCAGCACTCAAACCAGGTTCACTAATTTGTAATAAGGCCATGTTTAGCTTCCAGAAATTAAAAATCGAGCAGTTTTTCTTCGAGTTGTTCGGCACTGCTTCGCAGTTTATCGAGAAAACGCAGCTTACGCACGGTATCCGCCGCCGCGTCCCACGTCTCGTTGTCTAACTGTTCAACCATCAACTGATGGCGGGTATCAAACATCTTTTTCACACGTTTGATAAAGCTTTCCAGCCGCGCTTCATCTTTCGCCTGTTCGATCTCGTCCAGCTCTTCGCGCAGCTCCAACTGTTCCATCAGGAACGCGGTGTCGCGCACAGTATGCTGCTCGCTGGCGAGATCAAAGCCGTGCAAAGAAAGCAAATATTCCGCGCGCATTAACGGATGACGCAGCGTTTGCCAGGCCTGGTTAATGGTTGCAGATTGCTGTACGGCGGCGAGTTGTTGCGCCTGGCTTCCGCTGGCGAATTTATCAGGATGATACTGACGTTGTAGATCCTGAAAACGCAGGCTCAGCGCCTGGGTATCGAGTTGATAGCGGGCAGGCAAGCCAAAGAGGGTGAAGTAATCCATAACATTCTCAGGGCTGCGATCCGCCGCGATAACGGCGAATCAGGTAAAACAAACCCCACGCGCAGGCGACCACGGTGGGGTTATCGGTATGCGCATCAAACGTGGAAGCTTTCGCCGCAACCACACTCATCTTTGACGTTCGGGTTGGTGAATTTAAACCCTTCGTTCAGGCCTTCTTTTACGAAGTCCAGCTGCGTACCGTCCAGAAATTGCAGGCTCTTGCCATCGACCACGACTTTCACGCCTTTGTCTTCAAACACGATGTCTTCCGGCGTCGGTTCGTCAACAAATTCCAGTACATAAGCCATACCTGAACACCCGGAGGTTCTCACGCCCAGACGCAGGCCAAACCCTTTACCGCGGTTAGCCAGAAAGGTATTTACTCGCGCTGCTGCACTGTCGCTCAGTGTAATCGACATAACCAAACCTCAACTCTTAGTTTGCTTCACGTTTGCTTTTATAGTCCGCAATGGCGGCTTTGATCGCGTCTTCTGCCAGAATAGAACAGTGAATTTTCACCGGCGGCAGTTCAAGTTCTTCAGCAATATCGGTGTTTTTGATCGCCTGCGCTTCGTCGAGAGACTTCCCTTTCACCCATTCGGTGACCAGGGAGCTGGAAGCGATAGCGGAACCGCAGCCGTAAGTTTTAAAACGCGCGTCTTCAATGATACCTTCATCGTTGACTTTAATCTGCAACTTCATCACGTCGCCACAGGCCGGTGCCCCCACCATGCCGCTGCCGACGTTCTCGTCGTTGTTGTCAAAGGAACCCACGTTACGCGGATTCTCGTAATGGTCGATAACTTTTTCGCTGTAAGCCATTATAAATTCTCCTGATTCCGATACCGATTAATGATGAGCCCATTCGATGCTGTTCAGATCCACGCCCTGCTTGTACATTTCCCACAGCGGAGAAAGGTCACGCAGACGACCGATGGATTTACGAACTAACTCGATGGTGTAGTCGATCTCTTCTTCAGTAGTAAAACGACCTAAAGAGAAACGGATAGAGCTATGTGCCAGCTCGTCGTTCAGCCCCAGCGCGCGCAGCACGTAGGACGGTTCGAGGCTTGCTGACGTACAGGCGGAACCTGAAGAAACTGCGAGGTCTTTCAGCGCCATAATCAGCGACTCACCTTCAACGTAGTTGAAGCTGACGTTGAGAATGTTCGGCGCACCGTGTTCCAGGTCACCGTTCAGGTAAACTTCTTCGATATCTTTGATGCCGTTCCACAGACGGTTACGCAGGCCGCGCAGACGTTCCATCTCGGTCGCCATCTCTTCTTTTGCGATGCGATAGGCCTCGCCCATTCCGACGACTGGTGAACAGGCAGAGTGCCGGAACGCATACCGCGCTCGTGACCGCCGCCGTGCATTTGCGCTTCGATGCGTACGCGCGGTTTACGACGTACATACAGCGCACCGATACCTTTCGGGCCATAGATTTTGTGACCGGAGAAAGACATCAGGTCAACTTTCAACTGGCTCAGGTCGATAGGCAGTTTACCCACGCTCTGGGTTGCATCAACGTGATAGATAATGCCACGAGCACGGCACATTTCGCCGATAGCCGCGATATCCTGCACCACGCCGATTTCGTTATTTACGTGCATGATGGACACGAGGATGGTGTCGTCACGCATCGCTGCTTCAAGTTCTTTCAGGTCGATAATGCCGTTACGCTGCGGTGCCAGGTAGGTGACTTCAAAACCTTCGCGCTCCAGCTGACGGCAGGTATCCAGTACCGCTTTGTGTTCGGTTTTGCTGGTGATGATGTGCTTGCCTTTTTTCTGATAAAAGTTGGCTGCACCTTTGATCGCCAGGTTGTCAGATTCGGTTGCACCAGAGGTAAAGACGATTTCACGCGGATCAGCGCCGACCAGATCGGCAATCTGATTACGGGCGATATCTACCGCTTCTTCAGCCTGCCAGCCGAAACGGTGAGAACGGGAGGCCGGGTTACCAAAGGTTCCGTCCATCGTCATAAACTGCATCATTTTCTCGGCAACACGCGGGTCCACCGGCGTGGTTGCGGAGTAGTCGAGATAAATCGGTAATTTCATTGCTCTATAAACTCCGTACATCACTCAATGCAAGGAATCAGGCTACCGGCTGGATGTACGACCGTGTTTACGGAGTATTTAGCACTCCGGCCTGATTCTGAATTCTTTTTATTAAGCGCGTAACTTAACGTCGATCGCGTCTTGTGTGCGGGTGCGTGGCGCGTCGTGAGTATGCTGACGACCAGACACATCCAGCACTTCCTGGTTATTAACCAGTTCGCCTAAAGTAATGTTGTTGAGAAAACCGGTGAGACGGTCGCTCAAATCACGCCACAGCGCGTGGGTCAGGCATTTATCGCCGCCCTGGCAGCCGCCTTTACCCTGACAACGGGTGGCATCTACAGATTCGTCAACGGCGCTAATTACTTCGCCAACGGCGATGCTGCTGGCATCTTTGCCTAACAGATAACCACCGCCTGGTCCACGTACGCTGGAAACCAGACCATTTTTACGCAGACGGGAAAACAGTTGTTCCAGATAAGAAAGGGAAATTCCCTGACGTTCGGAAATATCAGCCAACGGTACCGGGCCCGCTTCAGAGTTGAGCGCAACGTCAAGCATTGCGGTCACGGCATAGCGCCCTTTAGATGTCAGTCTCATGTCTTACTTCACCTCAAACTCGCCCCTGCCCGGGGTTTTTTATTGTAAAAGTGGGGGTATTGCATAGCAGGGTCAAGTCTGACATTCCCGAGTAAATTGGTCAACTATTTACTTGACTGATTTAGTCGGGTATTTAACCTTCAGTGCCATTTTTTTATCGTGGCGTTTGTACCTGTTGTCGGATGCGGCGTGAACGCCATATCCGCCCTGGGGTTCTGTACACTGTAGGCCTGATAAGACGCATTACGCGTCGCATCAGGCAACGGCTGTCGGATGCGGCGTGAACGCCTTATCCGACCTACGGTTCTGTTCACTGTAGGCCTGATAAGACGCATTACGCGTCGCATCAGGCAACGGCTGTTATTCGGCCTTGTTACCTTTATTCTGCTGCTCAATAGAAGCCAGAATCCCGCGCAGGATATTCAACTCCTGGCTTTCCGGGCGCGCACGGGTAAACAGACGGCGCAATTTATTCATCACCTGCCCCGGATGGTTTTCACGGATAAAACCGGTTGCCAGCAGCGTTTGTTCCAGATGACCATAAAAACGCTCCAGATCATCGACCAGCGGATACGGCGTCTCTTCATGCTCGACCTGCTCGCCGTTTTCCTGAGTTGCCAGCCAGGCCATGCGCACTTCATAGGCAATAACCTGAACCGCCATCGCCAGGTTCAGCGAGCTGTATTCCGGGTTAGCCGCAATCGCGACATGATAATGGCATTTCTGCAACTCTTCATTGGTCAAGCCGACGCGCTCGCGACCAAACACCAGCGCCACCGGGGTATTTGCCGCTTCAGCGACGCTTTTCAGGCCGCATTCGCGCGGGTCGAGCATCGGCCATGGCAGCGTGCGGGAACGTGCGCTGGTGCCCACCACCAGGCTACAACCGGCTAACGCTTCGTCGAGCGTATCGACGATGTGAGCATTACCAATCACATCGCTGGCCCCTGCTGCCAGGGCAATCGCCTGGGAGTCGGGTTTCACCAGTGGATTAACCAGCCACAGATTGGTTAATCCCATTGTTTTCATGGCACGGGCAACAGAACCCATATTGCCGGTGTGTGACGTCTCCACCAGCACAATTCGAATATTTTGCAGCATTGTCTTTCTTCATCTAAAGATTATTCACGCATCTTATCATAAAACGAAGACAGATGCCGATCTCGCTGCTATACTCTGCGCCGTTTTCCCGTTCTTTAACATCCAGTGAGAGAGACCGATGCATCCGATGCTGAACATCGCCGTGCGCGCAGCGCGCAAGGCGGGTAATTTAATTGCCAAAAACTATGAAACCCCGGACGCTGTAGAAGCGAGCCAGAAAGGCAGTAACGATTTCGTGACCAACGTAGATAAAGCTGCCGAAGCGGTGATTATCGACACGATTCGTAAATCTTACCCACAGCACACCATCATCACCGAAGAAAGCGGTGAACTTGAAGGTACTGATCAGGATGTTCAATGGGTTATCGATCCACTGGATGGCACTACCAACTTTATCAAACGTCTGCCGCACTTCGCGGTATCTATCGCTGTTCGTATCAAAGGCCGCACCGAAGTTGCTGTGGTATACGATCCTATGCGTAACGAACTGTTCACCGCCACTCGCGGTCAGGGCGCACAGCTGAACGGCTACCGACTGCGCGGCAGCACCGCTCGCGATCTCGACGGTACTATTCTGGCGACCGGCTTCCCGTTCAAAGCAAAACAGTACGCCACTACCTACATCAACATCGTCGGCAAACTGTTCAACGAATGTGCAGACTTCCGTCGTACCGGTTCTGCGGCGCTGGATCTGGCTTACGTCGCTGCGGGTCGTGTTGACGGTTTCTTTGAAATCGGTCTGCGCCCGTGGGACTTCGCCGCAGGCGAGCTGCTGGTTCGTGAAGCGGGCGGCATCGTCAGCGACTTCACCGGTGGTCATAACTACATGCTGACCGGTAACATCGTTGCTGG
>OLIE01000203.1_pt1 | contig 11070 bp, 6 predicted proteins | sample 1609661 | NCBI WGS metagenome assembly OLIE01 (sample SAMEA4350137, study PRJEB24818) | metagenome | biome: human; feature: gut; material: faeces | place: Denmark | collected 2013-09
CCTATATCATGCAAATCCCCTTTTACCGTACCAATCACAATCCGACCGATATACGAATTGACCTGCCCTTGCATCAGTGGTTTGAGTATATCGAGGGCACCACGCATGGCACGGGCACTCATCAAGAGGTTCGGAACAAACACTTGTCCCGATTCAAAACGTGCTCCAATGGCTTGGCTTCCATGGCTTTAATCATATATTCATTAATGATTTCCTGGGGTGCTGCTCCTCCGGCAACAGCTTCCCGGGTAACACTGACTGCCTGTTCCAATTTACCGGCCAAAATGGCTTCATATAATTCATTGAGGTTGTTCATAGCTTTTATCATTTATAAGATTAATAATATATAGATACTCTTTCTTAAAGATTACCTAACATAAATTTATTGTACAGCGAGATGATTTTACGATTTGCCAACCGATCTATCAGGGGACTTTAAGAGAATTTCAAAGCCATCTGATGATCAATACAGGCAAAACATGGTAGGAATAGTATTTTCTGAAGATTATCAAGAGATATCCTTTAGAGCATCGAACATCGCAACTACATTGTCTACCGGAACATTGGCCTGAACATTATGGACAGCATTGAAAACAAAACCTCCGTCACGGCCCAATATCTCACACTGCCCCATTACATGGCGACGTATCTCATCGGGAGTACCGAAAGGCAGTATCTTTTGCGTATCTACCCCACCGCCCCAAAAGGTCAATTGACTGCCGAATTCCTCTTTCAATCTTCTGGAATCCATGTCTTTGGCATTAATCTGAACCGGATTGATAATATCAAATCCGGCTTCGATCAATCCGGGTAGAATCGGGATAATAGCTCCACAGGAATGCTTAAAGATTTTCCAGGTAGTATGTTGATGTATCCAATCATTCATCCGTCGATAGTGTGGTAACCAAAGCTCACGGAAGGTATCTATAGAGCAAAACTGTGATTCCTGGGAACCGAAATCGGTCCCACATGTCAACACCACATCTATCTTATCTCCTAATGCAGCCCAGAGTTTTTCATAATTGGCAATGGCAATGTCGATCTCTTTCTCAAATACCTGATGCAAATAGTCCTGCCGCATAGCAGTAGACATATACCATTCTACCACACTACGAATCCCCTTGGGCTGCTTCAATCCCATACCGGGAACAAAAGCAACATCCCCCAGAGCCGTTCCCCCGAAACTGGCAACAACAGCTCTGCCGGTCTGATATGCCTTGTCTGCCTCAGCACAGTAATAAGCCAGATCATTCTCTGTCAATAGCCCGAACTCTTCTACATTGTCTTCCGGGTCCAAACGATCTTCTTCAATGGGCTGCTGACGCTCAATAGCATTAATGAAATAACATCCTTTGGGCATCACGGCACTGGGGAGATAATTTTGATCCCCACCGGCATACACATATACATCTCCCCGCATATCAGGAGTTAAATCCATTGCTTCAGGCACCAACACCCGTTGCCCCCAAGGGGTCGTCTGTTCGTGCATACGAGTCGTATCCAAATCGAAGATATCTTTGGGTCCACCTATACCTATACAGTCTACTCCGATCTTTTCGGCTAGTTCCGCATCTATCTCTCCTAACATCTGAAAAGCATCTACAATCTTCACCGGACGGGGTGCCAGTCCATAATAGTTTCTTAGCGCTTCCACAATACGGCAATGGATACCCGTGACTGCTGTAGACCCGAAATCAACCGGTACACTACCTGCATTCTGATGATTGAGTGCACAACGCACTTTATCTCTTGATCTGTTCATGACGTTTACATTTTAAAAGTATATTTTCGGTTTATCTCAAATGCTTGTCGGCAGGCAATATCCTCGGAAGAGCCTCCCACCATTATTGTAAAGCGTCCCGGTTCGACCACCCATTCCCCCTCTTGCATATACAGAGCCAATGACTTCTTATCAAGAGTAAAAGTTACTTCTCGGGATTCACCAGCCTTCAGGTGAATACGGCTGAACGCCCGTAACTGCTTGGCAGGAGTCGTAAAACTGCTTACGTCATCCTGGAAATAGAGTTGTGCCACTTCATCACCATCTGCAGTACCCTGATTTTGTATGGTTACTGTTACATCTACCCGGCAATCATCACTTCCTTCAGTTACCTGCACTTTCATATCCGTATAGGAAAAAGTTGTATAACTAAGACCATAACCGAAAGGATAACGAGGAGTACCCGGTTCTTCAATATATCGGCTACGATTTCCTTTCCGTCTTGTATTGTAGTATACCGGCAACTGACCGACCGAACGTGGCACAGAAAGAGTGAGACGTCCTGCGGGATTGTAATCACCGAAAAGCACATCGGCCACAGCATTCCCTCCCTGCATGCCCGGATACCAGGCATCCACAATTGCCTCTGCCTCTTGAATAGCTCCCTCCATCAATAACGGACGCCCTTTAATCAATACCAATACCACCGGTTTACCCAACCTGGAGATTTCTTCCAACAACTCCAGTTGTCTTCCCATAAGATGAAGTGTGGCTCGATCATAGCCTTCGCCACTTTCCATATCACTGATCTGGTTTATAGTGACTTTTGCCGCACCGGTTTCTTCATATTCCGAGGAAAAATCCCGGGCACTCGATCCTCCCATCACCATTACTACGGCATCGGCATTACGGGCTGTTTCTATAGCATCTTTAAATCCGGTACGGGAAGAATCACGCACTGCACACCCCTTGGCATACAGCACACGAGTTTCTTTAGAGACCTTTTGTCGAATTCCATCCAAGACTGTCACTACAGTCCCATCGGCTTGAGGAGCAGTATAGTCTCCAAGCATATTATACACATTATCGGCATTGGGACCTATAACAGCAAGGGTACGAATATCCTTCTTCAACGGCAACAGCTTGTCCTTATTCTTAAGCAGAACGATTGACTGACGGGCTACTTCACGAGCCAGTCCGGTATGTTCGGAAGAGGCAACAAGTTGTACTGCCTGCTTTTCATCTACAAATGGATCATCAAACAATCCCATTTGGAATTTGAGAGATAAAATGCGACGTACCGCCTTATCTATCGTTGCTACAGCAACATCCCCTCTTTTGACCGCAGCAACCAACTGCTCAGCATAGACATTCGTTCCCAAATCACTATCCACTCCGGCATTCACGGCCTTTATGGCCGCCTCATAGTCATTGCCGGCAACACCATGTTCCCGTAATCCTCCGACAGCATACAAATCGGACACGACAAAACCTTTGAATTGCCAACGATCTTTCAGGATATCCGTTAACAAATAACGACTTCCGGTACATGGATTTCCGTCTATTTCATTGTATGAACTCATCACAGACAATGCCCCGGCACCTACCGCCTCACGAAAAGGAGGAAAGATAGCCTCTTCCAGTTCGCGCTCGCCTATATGGGCAGTACCTCCGTTATGTCCGCCTTCCGTCCAGCCATACGAAGCAAAATGTTTGAGGGTTGCTATCACGCTTTTACCGTCGTTTAATGTCTCTCCCTGAAAACCACGTACCAGAGCAGTTCCCATCACCCCATTCAGATAAGGATCTTCTCCATAAGTTTCCTCTACACGCGACCAACGCGGATCACGGGCCAAGTCGAGTACCGGTCCATAGCCGATGTGTGCTCCCTGAGCACTTGCTTCAATAGCAATGACACGTCCCATCTGCCGGATCAGTTCCGGATTCCAGGTACTTGCCTGACCGATGGAAGTCGGAAATACTGTTGTACCAATCGCCATGTGGCCATGCGGACATTCTTCCGCCAGAAACAGCGGAATACCCAAACGGCTATGTTCTATGACGTAAGATTGAAGACGATTGGACGCTCGGGCAGCCAGCGAAGGATTGAGTCCGGTATGTAACGTACGTTGCGTCCACGGATCAGCCCGCATAAAACCCCAGAGCGATCCGATATGGTACTCTCCGATTTCTTTCTCCAACTGAGGGGTCAGGCGGATGTCCTCTCCCACCCGTTCGTACATGGGCCACCCCAATGAAGTAAGCATCTGTCCTACCTTTTCCTCCAAAGTCATCTGTGACAAAAGATGCTCCACACGATACTCCACAGGAGCAGAAGGGTTTTCATAAGTGTCCATCCGCCCATTCTTATTCAGGTCATAAAAATGCAAGCGCGTCACTTTGTCTTTTTTCTTCCCGAATGTGTTTTTAGCCCGAACCGGAAAAATAAAAAACACACTCAACATCAAAAAGCATATTAATTTCATTTTCATTGTTTCTGAATTATCTGGTTAATATCACTTACCGCCTCCTTTATCATATTTATCGTCGAATCTGTTGCATAAACCGAATTCAGCCCTTGTTCCTCCTGCCCGGGATCTCCCATATAGTCATCTCCCCTTTGCCAAAAGAGATGTTGAGGTTCCGCAAATCCACCCCATGCCCAGAAGTTACATCCTTGGAAAACACCCTTTTCGGCAGCATGCTTTTCGACGATATCAAACACAGCTCTGTAATACCGGTCCCGCTGAACAGTGGAAGTATTCGAAGTAAACTTCACACTGTCTCTCGGTAAACCAAACTCTTCAAGTACCAGCGGCTTGTTTATCTTAAAAGCTTCCTGCACATGCATATCGATATAAGAGCAGGTGTTTTCTATTGCCTGCCCGATGGTACCCGGAATATCTTTCTTATCGATCCATCCCCAATTATTCGGCCAAATATGAATCGTAGTATAATCAACATTCGCATCGGCATGGATAGAAGTCCAAAGTGACAAATCCCCCTCACAACCGGCCATTCCTTCCGATCCAATAGAAACCAGATGGTTAGAATCCATAGATTTAATAAGAGCAGCGCAATCGGCAATCCAGGCTGCAAAACTCTTTTTATTGTCCTCACCGAACGGACGGGGTTCATTACCTATCTGCCAAGACATAATTGCAGGATCTTCACTATATTTTTTTCCAGTATACCGATTGACACGATTTACAACGTGAGTAATATGATTCCGGAACAAATGGTGTGCTTTTTCCGACTTAGCATATTGTGCCACATAATTCGAAAAAGCATCCCATCCGGCTACATTCGGCATAGGCACTTCACCATGTCCCGCCCAATAAAGATACTGGGAATATCCGCCCGACCACTCCCAGCTGTTATTCAGGAAAAGTACGGCATACATATCCCGTTTATCCAACTCCGACAGGAAGAAATCGAGCCCGTCAAAAATAGTATCATTATACACACCGGCTTCCACCTGAAGTGCAGGCTCAGCTTTCGTCGGAATCCCATCTTTTCCGTCTGCTCCAACAAGAACACGCAAATTGTTAATACCAAGAGCCTTCAAATAATCCAGTTCACGAAGTAATCTCTCCCGGTTACCTCCCTGTCCCTGTGACCCCAAAATAGCTCCATACCAAAAATTAGTTCCTATATAATAATAGGGTTTTCCATTCACCGTCAGACGTTCGTTTGACACACGGACAAAGGGATCAGGAGAAACCTGAGGAGAAGTGCACGCCCCAAGCACAATCAACAAGGTTAATAGGATAGTCGATAGGATTTTCATAATCATCAGATATTTTATTTATAAGATTCTTTCCACCCTGAAAGTGATATTGCAAAGATAGGCGTTGGATGGATGTATACCTAATACTATCTTAGCATTCCATGATATTATTTATAAGCAGGTTCAGTGCCAAGTATAAAAATTAGGAATTTCATCAGCGAAGAGCACCAAAGTGTCCCTCTTAAACCGACAAAAATCGGCTGCTGCCGGATGTCCTTTATAAGGAGAAAACCCCGACCAAGTGCATACATAATTCAAGGCTACCCCTTCCGAACGCAGAATAGATAATAATTGTGTATACCACAATGAATCACGTGTCTGTGTACCTGTCTCAGTAATGGCAGAAAGTTTTCCATGCTTTTGCGCATATTGTGTAAGGATACGGGCTTTCAGAACTACCAGGGAGGTATCTCCCCCATCCGGACGAAAATCCCAATAATTATCCATACCTACAACATCTACATATTTGTCTCCCGGATAACGTTCCAGATATTCGGCCTCAGTAGTGAAACCACAGTCCGGAGAAAATGCATATAAAAAGTTATGCACCTCTAAAGAATCTCTGAGATAAGTGACTGTAAACCGATACAATTTTTTAAATTCTTCAACCGAACAATGATTTTTTCCCCACCAAAACCAATTACCATCAAACTCATGCCAAGGACGGAATATGATCGGAATCAACTCTCCGTCATCGCCCTTTGCATTGTGTGCAAAATCAGCAATGATCTTCAAATCGGCTTTGAAGGTAGCATGATAAGAACCTCCCGGCAAGATATGACGAACCACTTGTGTTGTATCATAAAAATTTCCTCCGGTCACCGGATTATAATAATGCCAACAGAACGTAATAACATTTCCCCGATTATATGCAACATGGAATTTTTCCTGTATGTAATTCAATTCTTTTGTTTCCCAACTGCGAGGATTCGTAAAATGAAGGAAATCAAAACTAGCCAAAGCAGGATAAGCCCCCGTCACATCATACGCATCACATCGGTTTGCCTCATCCCTCCAGCGTGTACTATCCGAATCGAACCCATCCATTTCATAATTATGTTGTCCATAAACCACCCGTTTTCCGGTCAGTTGCCGCAAGTTATAGAACAATGCCGCCGTATGTTCAGTTGCTCTCGTATCAACCAACATCAATCTGGTTTCTGTCAAGAGGTTCCTTCGCGAAGATATGCAAGACAGGATGCATACTACAATAACAATATATATTCCAATTCTTTTCATTAATAATCTATTTGAATGATTTTTGATGCCTCACTTTCATGATCCCAAAAGGATACGGAAGTCACGCAATAATAATAAGTTCCTTTCAGAGAAGTCCCGTCGAAATCAAATCCATTATCGGCAAAACTCTGTGTATTTCCCGCTACAAACGTCACAAACGTATCTGCTCCGATTTTAAAATCAGGAGTTCTGCTACGATAGATGCGATACATTTCCACATTTGGCACACGACTCCAAAACATACGTTTACCACAAATTGGTTTTATCATCGGAACTTCGGGTTTATCATCTCCCGGTACCTCAGTTACTACCACCGTATGATTCCGAGCCGGAGCCGAACCCGGATAGCAAAATACATTGTCAGAATCTGAAACCGAAATGTAGTATTCTATTCCCTGACGCGTAATCTCAGAAGCGGGTAAGGTTAATGTGAAGACACCTCTGGTCCGGTGCTTAAATGGTATTTTTTTCCACACTTTCTCTCCTGTTCTCCGATAGTGAAATATCCCGGATACAAATTCCGGTAACCGATTTTCAACGACTGAAAACCGAATGTGCAACGGAGTTCCCTCCATTATTGAAGTCAACGGGGAATTAATCACAATAACCGGAGCTTCCCGGTCAGCACTCCCGGCCAGACAATCGGCAGGTATTCCCAAAGGGCTTTTATGCCCTTCAATATCCACTGCATATACCGTATACGAAGCTGCTCCATGAAACTTATCCTGATAACAATTCACATCAGACGCCAATGTATCAATCTCTTCTCCATTACGACAAACCACGAAGGAACTTACTGCCGGCTCTTCATTACGCCAACTAATCTGTGCTCCCTCAAGAGTACCTTTAGCTATAATATGCGAAGGAGCCTGTACCCGTTGCTGTTTACGTAGCTGGTTGATCTTCTCTACATAGTTCTGTTTCACAAACCGATTCTGAGTACTCATAATGTTTCCATAGGAAGAAACATCTTCAATACGATACAAAAAGCTACGCGCCCATTCATCCATTTTCCCCGGTAAATCATTCCATTGATAATTTTCAAAATCAGTATTCAAAGCTATATGGCATGCTGCTCCCTGAATACGTGCTCGTAATCGGGAGAGACGCAATTGTTGAAGTACATCCGAAGTAACGGCCATACAACTATCAATTGTTTTCAGCTGTTTATCAGCTAATTTCCCAGCTTCGGCTATTACATTAAAAGGTTGAAAACGAACATAAAGCGTATGAACACCTTTTAACCCTTTCACCGGAACGGTCAATGATCTCCAGGATTGCCAACCTTCCGTGTTCTTTACTTCAAACCGAGCGATAACAGGTCCTCCCAATCGATCCAGATAAACAGTAGCAACACCACCCGAAGATGCAGAAGCAATCCGTATGGACATTCGTTCGGGACTATTACTAAAATCAACTGCCGGATACTGCAACCAGTCATCAGCCATAATATATCCCACGCACTCTCCTCCTTCATCACAAGGAGCATTTTTTGTACCTTTTTTCTCTGCATATCCGGTGGCCTTTATCTCCACATCCTTTCCATTCTTTCCCCCAAAAGTCATCGAATAAAGATTCATCAACGGATAAGTATGTACCATCTGATTAAATCCGGGTGTTTCCTGACACTCACCGAAATCGGTAGCAAAAGGTTCGTTTTGATCGATAATGTCAGTAATGGCATCCACTGCATTTTCTCCATAATTGGCAAGTGCAAAATCCCGATACACTTTCTCCGAAGAGTCCAGCACTTCATGATTATACCAAGGAGCCTTACTGATGTACCACATCTTTGGAGAAATAGCATCCGCCAATCTCCATGTCAGCGCATAAAATCCGTTCATATTGGCAGAAGCATCTCCAAAGGCCCGGATTGTTTCCGAAAGATCTACATTATAAGGATAGTAATACTCAGAACTGTTAAAATCACGTTCCAGCCAGGGACATCCCCAGTATTCACGATTTCCATAAACACTTCCCGGCTCAAAAGCGGCCGAGTAGTAAGATATAGGAGCACAAATGACATCTTCAGGCAGACTATTCACCGATTCCGCAGTTAGCCCCCAGCCCGATACAGCTATACGGGTAGAAGGCGACTTCCGCTTCATCTCTTCATAAAATCCATCAAAGACTCTTCGCCAACGGGCATAAAAAGCCTCATTTTTCTGACCTTCGGATTGAAAACAAAGCAGATAGTCCAATTCCGGATACTCACGAGCTATTTCTGCGACCTGTACCTTTATCAAGTCTTTGTTATCCGGTTCAGACTGATATTCCGGCAAAACGACATCAATATCTAACCCTAAACCTATTTTTACACCACGTAAGTGTGCATAAGCAATCACCTTACGGAATATAGTTGCTCCCTTCTCTTTGATCTGACCATTCGTCAACGTTTCATTATGCAAGCCATAGTCTGCCCCGAAATCATAATCATCATAAACTTCAGATGCCCCGAAAAGATATTCGTTGATATTCCATCCGGGACAGCCCCATCCGTGTCCTGTCTTTATAGTAGGCATCCATCCACGCGATAAATGCCCTTTGTATTCAAAATTATGAAACAGTTCATTATGTCCGCAAAACCCGTTATAGTTATGAATCATAATGAAGTTCATACGCATCCGTGCTGCCTGATCTATGATGTAACGCCAATCATCCCAAGAATAAATGGTAGCCGATTGCGGAAAATTAGTCCAGGGAAGAAATCCACGGATAGCCACTGTCGGAGTTCGTTCATCTTGAATCAACGGTATTCTCGTCTGAACCTCTTTCTTATCAGGATATACATCTCCATTCATATAGAAACGCATTCCTAAGTGATCTTCCAGCAACCCATATACACCATAAAGCAATCCATTGGCATCAACACCTGCAATGACAACCAATTCCCTGCCTTTTTCTTTTACTGTCCGAATGACATATCCCTGCTCTCCCGGCATGGACTTCAGAGGTAATACTCCTTTGTCTCTCCAAGACTTCACTAACGGATGATCCAGTCTTGTCAGAACAAATTCCGTTTTCCTGTCCGGTACTTCTTCATGATCGATGGACAACAAGCGTCCGGACAGCTGATAATAATACCGCTGAAGTTCTACCGCCGCATATTCTTCAATCGGCGTAGCAGAAGCTGTTAACAAAATCTGTGCTTTGACAGCCGATGCTGCCATCCCCCAAATTAAGATAGCCAGCAGGTGATATGCCATTCGTTTCATTTTTCTTTTATTTTATTTTCCAGATAAATTTTAAGATCATTATATTCGCGCCACACACGTTGATTCAAAGAGCTAAGTACTCTCAATTCTCCACGAGAATGAACACGTTCCATATAAGTATCAAACATTTCTTTAACAGGGGCTGAAACTAACAGCCGATATGCGTCCATATACTCCTGCGAACCATTTATTTTCTCACCTTGCACTTCCTTCTTTTTTAAGATAAAAGCAGGCATCATAGCCCGATCTACCTCATCCAACAACAGTTCAAAACGGAACATTGCTATGAAACGTTTCAGATTCTCCCGTTTCTCTCCTCTTAACTTTTTCAATAACGATTCTCCCGAAGACACCAACTCTTGTCGTATTCGCACATTATTTTCATTTAATAATCCCCATTCCGGAGTATATGCATAAAATTCCGGTGACGGTACATTCCATTGAATCTGTTCACGATCCATTCTGGCAAGTAAAGGAGTCATTTCTTTTGCGGCTTCTTCCCCAAATTCCTCTGTCAGATATCGGTCATACAATTGATCTACACTCTCGTCAGCACCCTTATCCGAAGCAAAACGGGCAAACGTTCGAAAATTAAAACGGGGTTCCTCTGTACGCCAGTGAATAGCAATTACTCCGTCCAGATTTTGTTCGGCAGCAAGCTTTACCTGTTCACGCATCATATTGACCCTCGGCTGAAAATGCCAGAGTTGATGATCCCCCTCCAACCAGGGTACAGCCCAAACACTACGGTTTCGGGCAATCTCTTCCAAGAAATCAGGTTGCGGACTTTTTCCTAAATCCGGATTAAGGCAACTGAAAATAATATCTTGTGGTAAGGCCCTATCCAGTCCTTTCAATAAAGAAGGCAACTGATGTCCCCCTCCCCAACCACCAAGGATTAACTTTGCACGAGAGCCTTTTGATTTCAAATGTTTATAAGTCAATTTCATGTATTCCAATGCCCATACCCCGACAAAACGAGCCGATGAATCGGCAGCCTCTTTAAAGAGTGCCTGATTCTCTTGATAAGCCCGGGCAAAGGGTTTATCTCTAAGTGCTTTCTGAACATCGACACCCATAAATGAATGTTCATTCAGCCACATCCA
>OLIE01000211.1_pt1 | contig 10939 bp, 8 predicted proteins | sample 1609661 | NCBI WGS metagenome assembly OLIE01 (sample SAMEA4350137, study PRJEB24818) | metagenome | biome: human; feature: gut; material: faeces | place: Denmark | collected 2013-09
TTGTAGTTGAATGAGCGTCGCATCTGGCACTATTGGCGGATGCGGCGTAAACGCCTTATCCGCCCTACGCGTTAAAGAGCCGGTTTGTAGGCCTGATAAGACGCACTAGCGTCGCATCAGGCATTGTGCTCCATTGGCGGACGCGTTTAATGGCGGTGCCCATGACCCCGGCCTTTTCCGCGATGATCGTCACGATCGCGCCAGCCTTCACGATAGCCACGCTCATACGCTTTACGCTTATCCCAGCCACGGTGGTAGCCATTATCATGACGCCACCAACGGTTTTTGCGCCACTCATAATTGCGATGCCAGTAGTCACGGTCGCGCCAGTGACCACCGTCCCAGTAATTACCGTAATGATCGCGATCGCCAATTTGTAATTTGATTGATGGCAGTAGGGTGATTTCACCTGCGTTTGCTGCAAGCGGGGTAAATGCCATCAGGGCGGCCGCCAGAAACAGTGACCTGAACATTGTTATTCTCCTTCACGCTCGAAGCCGTCAGCGGCCTGTTAACGCAATATTACGGGGAGGTAAAGCCCCGTATCATCGCCATAACTCTTAAATCATAAAGGAGAGCATTTTTTGCTAAACGTTATCGTGGGGTGGCTGTTGCTTCGGACGATTGACCATCATCATCGGCTTACCTGCTAATAACAGCCATGCCGGAAGCATGACGATACAGAGCAGCGGTAGCAATGTGGTATTGGGTACAACGACTGCCGCCATAAAAAGACTTAACCAGCCATCGCGTGTTACCACCAGCACGATGCCGAGAATAGCGCAGGAAACGGTTATTGCCGCTGGACCGGCGGGAACGTGCTCATGCAGCATCAACCCTAATGCCACGCCGACAAACACTGCCGGGAAGATTCGCCCACCGCGAAAGCCACTGGCGGCAGCAACGACCAGGGCGGCAAGTTTAATTACCGCCAGCAAAAAGTAATCGCTGGTGCTGAAAGCCTGATTTGCCACCATCTGCTGCATCTCATCCAGCCCTTTAAACAGCGAAACTGGTCCACCAATAACCCCCAGAATACCGAGAATAAATCCGCCAATACCCAGCACGAGCACCGGATTTTTCATTTGATGCATCATCGCGTGCAACCGTGGTAAGCACCATACGGCGACCATCCCTGCTGCGATGGCAATCGCCGCGACAATTGCACCGCTGAGAATATCGGTCATTTCCATCTGTCCGTAATGAGCAATGGGCAGTGAAAAATGAGGATGGAAAAATAATCCGGTAGTAAGTGCACCAGCTGCTGCCGCCATTAACGGCGCAAAGAGACGATCCCATAGCGGAACTTCACTACTGCCATTTAAGGTTTGCGAAAATATCAACGCCGCCGCAACAGGAGTGCCAAACAGTGCGCCGATGGTTCCGGCAGAGGCTAAAATAGTCCACTCCATTCGGTTGACGCGCGGTAACAGACGAGCGCCAATGGCAACCGCAAGGGCGATATTGACGGTCATGATCGGATGTTCCGGCCCCAGGCTGACGCCGCCAGCAAGACCGAGAATTAATGCTACGATAAGTCCAGGTAGCGCAGAGGGCGGAACCGGTGCGCCGATCAGCGGTTCACAGGCGGGGTCTGGTCCGGCATGACCCTGGCTGAAACGGATAACCAACCCCACCGCAATACCCGTTAGCGTTAATACACCGATGATCCAGAGGGGTGAATCCTGGGCTATCCCCAGAGTTCCCGGCAGTCGTTGCCAGAGCAAATTCTGTAATACCGAGGCGATTTTCATCACCACAATCAGAATAAGACTGGACGCAATCCCAATTGCCACGGCGGGGAGCGATAATAACAACATGGTTCTGGCTCGCGGATGGAGCATGTTCTATTCCTTATGCGGGGTCAGATACTTAGTTTGCCCAGCTTGCAAAAAGGCATCGCTGCAATTGGTGCTGAAACGATAAAGTAATTGTGTGACCCAGATCGATATTTACAGGGAGCCTGCCTTTCCGGCGTTGTTGTTATGCCCCCAGGTATTTACAGTGTGAGAAAGAATTATTTTGACTTTAGCGGAGCAGTTGAAGAATGACAAAGTATGCATTAGTCGGTGATGTGGGCGGCACCAACGCACGTCTTGCTCTGTGTGATATTGCCAGTGGTGAAATCTCGCAGGCTAAGACCTATTCAGGGCTTGATTACCCCAGCCTCGAAGCGGTCATTCGCGTTTATCTTGAAGAACATAAGGTCGAGGTGAAAGACGGCTGTATTGCCATCGCTTGCCCAATTACCGGTGACTGGGTGGCGATGACCAACCATACCTGGGCGTTCTCAATTGCCGAAATGAAAAAGAATCTCGGTTTTAGCCATCTGGAAATTATTAACGATTTTACCGCTGTATCGATGGCGATCCCGATGCTGAAAAAAGAGCATCTGATTCAGTTTGGTGGCGCAGAACCGGTCGAAGGTAAGCCTATTGCGGTTTACGGTGCCGGAACGGGGCTTGGGGTTGCGCATCTGGTCCATGTCGATAAGCGTTGGGTAAGCTTGCCGGGCGAAGGCGGTCACGTTGATTTTGCGCCGAATAGTGAAGAAGAGGCCATTATCCTCGAAATATTGCGTGCGGAAATTGGTCATGTTTCGGCGGAGCGCGTGCTTTCTGGCCCTGGGCTGGTGAATTTGTATCGCGCAATTGTGAAAGCTGACAACCGCCTGCCAGAAAATCTCAAGCCAAAAGATATTACCGAACGCGCGCTGGCTGACAGCTGCACCGATTGCCGCCGCGCATTGTCGCTGTTTTGCGTCATTATGGGCCGTTTTGGCGGCAATCTGGCGCTCAATCTCGGGACATTTGGCGGCGTGTTTATTGCGGGCGGTATCGTGCCGCGCTTCCTTGAGTTCTTCAAAGCCTCCGGTTTCCGTGCCGCATTTGAAGATAAAGGGCGCTTTAAAGAATATGTCCATGATATTCCGGTGTATCTCATCGTCCATGACAATCCGGGCCTTCTCGGTTCCGGTGCACATTTACGCCAGACCTTAGGTCACATTCTGTAAATCCTTCCTTTTATATCGGGAGGTAACTCTCCCGATAATCTTTTAAATCATACAGTTTATTCAATTTTTCTTTGTGTCCCCTCACAAGGTCGACCTGCGTCACACTTCCGTACAGCGGGATTAATTCTCCAGTAAATGCATTATTTGTCTGGTAACGGCGATTTGTTTTGCACGTTCATAATTTCACTCGTCAACTATCACTGAACGAGGAATTAACGATGAGTAAGAAACTGATTGCCTTATGTGCCTGCCCGATGGGCCTGGCTCACACCTTTATGGCCGCTCAGGCGCTGGAAGAAGCGGCGGTAGAAGCCGGTTATGAAGTGAAAATTGAAACCCAGGGCGCGGACGGTATCCAGAATCGCCTGACGGCGCAGGATATCGCCGAAGCGACCATCATCATCCACTCCGTGGCAGTTACCCCGGAAGATAACGAACGTTTCGAATCACGCGACGTTTATGAAATCACTTTGCAGGACGCAATTAAAAACGCTGCGGGCATCATCAAAGAAATCGAAGAGATGATTGCCTCTGAACAACAGTAATATTCGACAGAGATAATTGTTATGGCCATTAAAAAACGCAGTGCAACCGTTGTGCCTGGCGCATCCGGTGCGGCAGCGGCAGTTAAGAATCCGCAGGCCTCTAAAACCAGCTTCTGGGGTGAACTCCCGCAGCATGTGATGTCAGGGATTTCACGCATGGTGCCGACCTTAATTATGGGCGGTGTGATCCTCGCTTTCAGCCAGCTGATTGCTTATAGCTGGCTTAAAATTCCTGCTGAGATCGGCATCATGGATGCTCTTAATAGCGGGAAATTCTCCGGTTTCGACCTCTCCTTACTTAAATTTGCCTGGCTGTCGCAGTCCTTCGGCGGCGTGTTGTTTGGTTTTGCCATTCCGATGTTTGCTGCTTTTGTGGCGAACTCTATCGGTGGCAAACTGGCGTTCCCGGCTGGTTTTATCGGCGGCTTGATGTCTACCCAGCCGACGCAACTGCTGAACTTCGATCCCAGCACTATGCAATGGGCGACCTCTTCGCCGGTGCCGTCCACCTTCATTGGTGCGCTGATTATTTCTATCGTTGCCGGTTACCTTGTGAAGTGGATGAACCAGAAAATCCAGTTACCGGATTTCCTGTTAGCGTTCAAAACCACATTTTTGCTCCCGATTCTTTCCGCCATTTTTGTCATGCTGGCGATGTACTACGTCATCACCCCCTTTGGTGGCTGGATCAACGGCGGTATCCGTACTGTGCTGACTGCCGCAGGTGAGAAGGGCGCGCTGATGTACGCAATGGGGATCGCCGCGGCGACAGCAATCGACCTTGGTGGCCCGATCAACAAAGCCGCAGGTTTCGTTGCCTTCAGCTTTACCACTGACCACGTATTACCGGTCACCGCTCGTTCTATCGCTATCGTTATTCCGCCGATTGGTCTGGGGCTGGCGACCATTATCGACCGTCGTTTAACCGGCAAACGCCTGTTCAACGCTCAACTTTATCCGCAGGGTAAGACCGCCATGTTCCTGGCGTTTATGGGGATCAGTGAGGGTGCGATTCCGTTTGCGCTGGAAAGCCCCATCACCGCCATTCCGTCGTATATGGTCGGCGCTATTGTCGGCTCAACCGCCGCTGTCTGGCTGGGCGCAGTGCAATGGTTCCCGGAGTCCGCTATCTGGGCATGGCCGCTGGTCACTAACCTGGGCGTCTATATGGCGGGGATCGCGCTGGGGGCAGTCATAACTGCGCTGATGGTGGTGTTCCTGCGTCTGATGATGTTCCGTAAAGGCAAATTGTTAATCGATAGCCTGTAAGAAGGAAAATCCAGATGACATTACTCGCTTCGCTGCGCGACTGGCTTAAGGCGCAACAACTGGATGCAGTGCTTCTCTCCTCACGGCAGAACAAACAGCCGCATCTGGGGATCTCCACCGGATCAGGTTATGTGGTGATTAGCCGTGAAAGTGCGCACATTCTGGTGGATTCGCGCTATTACGTTGAGGTGGAAGCCCGTGCGCAAGGCTACCAGCTGCATTTGCTTGACGCGACGAACACGCTTACCACTATCGTCAATCAAATCATTGCCGATGAACAGTTGCAAACGCTCGGTTTTGAGGGCCAGCAGGTGAGTTGGGAAACCGCGCACCGCTGGCAGTCTGAACTCAATGCGAAACTGGTTAGCGCCACGCCGGATGTGCTGCGGCAAATCAAAACGCCAGAGGAGGTGGAGAAAATCCGCCTCGCCTGTGGGATTGCTGATCGCGGTGCAGATCATATTCGCCGCTTTATTCAGGCGGGGATGAGCGAGCGCGAGATAGCCGCTGAACTGGAGTGGTTTATGCGCCAGCAGGGCGCAGAAAAAGCCTCTTTTGACACCATTGTCGCCAGTGGCTGGCGTGGGGCGCTGCCGCACGGCAAAGCCAGCGACAAGATTGTTGCAGCGGGCGAGTTTGTCACTCTCGATTTCGGTGCGCTGTATCAGGGCTACTGCTCTGATATGACGCGCACCTTGCTGGTGAATGGCGAAGGGGTGAGCGCCGAATCTCACCCGCTGTTTAACGTCTATCAAATTGTCCTGCAGGCACAGCTCGCAGCAATCTCCGCGATTCGCCCCGGCGTGCGCTGCCAGCAGGTTGACGATGCCGCGCGCCGGGTCATTACAGAAGCAGGTTATGGCGACTATTTCGGTCATAACACCGGTCACGCTATCGGCATTGAAGTTCATGAAGATCCGCGTTTTTCACCGCGGGACACCACGACGCTACAGCCAGGCATGTTACTGACCGTGGAGCCGGGGATTTATTTGCCAGGGCAAGGGGGCGTGCGCATCGAAGATGTTGTGCTGGTTACCCCGCAAGGCGCAGAAGTGCTCTACGCCATGCCGAAAACAGTGTTGCTCACGGGAGAGGCATAATGGATTTATCGCTATTAAAAGCGTTGAGCGAGGCAGATGCGATCGCCTCCTCGGAACAGGAAGTGCGGCAGATCCTGCTGGAAGAAGCGGATCGCCTGCAAAAAGAAGTGCGATTTGATGGTCTGGGATCGGTGCTGATCCGCCTGAATGAATCGACAGGTCCGAAGGTGATGATCTGTGCGCATATGGACGAAGTGGGATTTATGGTGCGCAGCATCTCCCGCGAAGGGGCGATTGATGTGCTGCCGGTTGGCAACGTACGCATGGCTGCCCGCCAGCTGCAGCCGGTGCGCATCACCACCCGTGAAGAGTGCAAAATTCCAGGCCTGCTTGACGGCGACCGGCAGGGGAATGACGTCAGCGCCATGCGCGTGGACATTGGTGCGCGCTCCTATGACGAAGTGATGCAGGCGGGAATTCGTCCCGGCGATCGCGTCACGTTTGATACCACTTTTCAGGTTCTCCCTCACCAGCGAGTGATGGGGAAAGCCTTTGATGACCGCCTCGGTTGCTATCTGCTGGTGACGTTACTGCGCGAACTGCACGACGCCGAACTACCTGCGGAAGTGTGGCTGGTGGCAAGTTCCAGCGAAGAGGTGGGATTACGCGGCGGGCAAACTGCCACCCGCGCGGTGTCGCCGGACGTCGCCATTGTGCTTGATACCGCCTGCTGGGCGAAAAACTTTGATTATGGCGCGGCTAACCATCGCCAGATTGGTAACGGGCCGATGCTGGTGTTAAGCGACAAGTCGCTGATTGCGCCGCCAAAACTTACCGCCTGGGTCGAAACCGTGGCGGCAGAAATTGGCGTGCCGTTGCAGGCAGATATGTTCAGCAACGGCGGCACGGACGGCGGGGCGGTGCACTTAACCGGCACCGGCGTGCCCACAGTGGTGATGGGGCCAGCAACCCGCCATGGACATTGCGCCGCATCGATTGCCGATTGCCGCGACATTTTGCAGATGCAGCAACTTTTATCTGCCCTTATTCAACGTCTTACGCGTGAGACGGTTGTTCAACTGACGGATTTCAGATGATCTCCTGATTAACCCGGAGCGGTTATGTTAACGATTCAATTTCTCTGTCCTTTGCCTAACGGTCTGCATGCTCGTCCGGCGTGGGAACTTAAAGAACAGTGCAGCCAGTGGCAAAGCGAAATCACTTTTATTAACCATCGCCAGAACGCAAAGGCAGATGCGAAAAGCTCGCTGGCGCTGATTGGCACCGGCACCCTATTTAATGACAGTTGCAGCCTGAACATTAGCGGCAGCGATGAAGAGCAGGCGCGGCGCGTGCTGGAAGAGTACATCCAGGTGCGCTTTATCGACAGCGACAGCGTTCAGCCTACGCAGGCAGAACTGACGGCGCATCCGCTGCCGCGTTCATTAAGCCGCCTTAACCCGGATTTACTGTACGGCAATGTGCTGGCAAGCGGCGTCGGCGTGGGTACGCTGACCCTGTTACAAAGCGACAGCCTCGACAGTTATCGGGCAATCCCCGCCAGTGCGCAAGATTCCACCCGGCTGGAGCACAGCCTGGCAACGCTTGCCGAGCAACTGAACCAGCAATTGCGTGAGCGTGACGGCGAAAGCAAAACTATCCTCAGCGCCCATTTGTCGCTGATTCAGGATGATGAATTTGCAGGCAATATCCGTCGCCTGATGACAGAACAGCATCAGGGGCTGGGGGCGGCGATCATCAGCAATATGGAGCAGGTTTGCGCCAAACTTTCTGCCTCTGCCAGCGATTATCTGCGCGAACGTGTTAGCGACATTCGCGATATCAGCGAACAGTTGCTGCATATCACCTGGCCGGAACTGAAGCCGCGCAACAAGCTGGTGCTTGAAAAACCGACCATTCTGGTGGCTGAAGATTTAACCCCAAGCCAGTTTTTGAGCCTTGATTTGAAAAATCTTGCGGGCATGATTCTGGAGAAAACCGGGCGCACCTCGCATACACTGATTCTGGCCCGTGCCTCGGCGATCCCGGTACTGAGTGGCTTGCCGCTGGATGCGATTGCCCGTTATGCCGGGCAACCTGCAGTGCTTGACGCCCAGTGCGGCGTGCTGGCGATTAACCCGAATGACGCGGTGAGCGGTTATTATCAGGTTGCGCAGACGCTGGCGGATAAACGCCAAAAACAACAGGCGCAGGCTGCCGCGCAGCTGGCCTATTCCCGTGATAAAAAGCGTATTGATATTGCGGCGAATATTGGCACAGCTCTGGAAGCCCCAGGCGCGTTTGCCAACGGAGCGGAAGGCGTTGGGCTGTTTCGTACCGAAATGCTCTATATGGATCGCGACAGCGCGCCGGACGAGCAGGAACAGTTTGAAGCGTACCAGCAGGTGCTACTGGCGGCGGGCGACAAGCCGATTATCTTCCGCACGATAGACATCGGCGGCGATAAAAGCATTCCTTACCTCAACATTCCCCAGGAAGAGAACCCGTTCCTCGGCTATCGCGCGGTACGTATTTACCCGGAATTTGCTGGCCTGTTCCGCACTCAACTGCGGGCCATTTTGCGCGCCGCCAGTTTCGGCAACGCCCAGTTGATGATCCCGATGGTTCACAGCCTCGATCAGATCTTATGGGTGAAAGGCGAGATCCAAAAAGCGATCGTTGAGCTTAAGCGCGATGGCCTGCGTCATGCAGAGACGATTACGCTTGGGATCATGGTGGAAGTTCCGTCGGTGTGCTACATCATCGACCACTTCTGCGATGAGGTCGATTTCTTCAGTATCGGCTCCAACGATATGACCCAGTATCTGTATGCGGTCGATCGTAATAACCCGCGCGTATCGCCGCTATATAACCCGATTACGCCATCGTTCCTGCGCATGTTGCAGCAGATTGTTACCGCTGCGCATCAGCGCGGCAAATGGGTAGGTATTTGTGGTGAACTGGGCGGTGAAAGTCGTTATCTGCCGCTACTGCTAGGGCTGGGCCTGGATGAGCTAAGCATGAGTAGCCCGCGTATTCCGGCAGTGAAAAGCCAGCTTCGTCAACTGGATAGCGAGGCGTGTCGGGAACTGGCGCGTCAGGCATGTGAATGCCGCAGTGCGCAGGAAATTGAAGCGTTACTCACCGCCTTTACGCCGGAAGAAGACGTTCGCCCACTGCTGGCGCTGGAGAATATCTTTGTTGATCAGGATTTTAGCAATAAAGAGCAGGCGATCCAGTTCCTGTGCGGCAACCTCGGCGTTAACGGGCGCACTGAACATCCGTTTGAGCTGGAAGAAGATGTCTGGCAGCGGGAAGAGATTGTTACCACCGGCGTTGGTTTTGGCGTAGCGATCCCGCACACCAAATCTCAGTGGATCCGTCATTCCAGTATCAGCATTGCCCGGCTGGCGAAACCGATTGGCTGGCAGTCAGAAATGGGCGAAGTCGAACTGGTGATCATGCTGACGCTGGGTGCTAACGAAGGGATGAATCATGTGAAAGTCTTCTCGCAGCTGGCGCGTAAACTGGTGAATAAAAACTTCCGCCAGTCGTTGTTTGCCGCGCAAGATGCACAAAGTATCCTGACGCTGCTGGAAACAGAATTAACCTTCTGACGTTAGCCCTGAAAACGGGCGCTGTACTCTCCCGGCGTCAGACCAAACTGACGCCGGAAAACGCGACAAAAATAGTCGCTATCCGGAAAACCGCAACGCTGTGCCACTTCATGAATTGACAGATGATATTTCTGCAAAATCATCCTCGCCTTCGCCATTCGCACCCAACGCACATACTCGATAAAACGCATCGTTCCATGCTGAGCAAACAGTTTTGACAGATGATTGGGCGTGATATTAAAAAACTGCGCCACGCTCTCGCGGGTGAGCGGCTGGGCATAATTATCCTGAACCCAGTTACAAATGCTGTGATAGAGAAAATCGCCGCGCGGCTGCGAATTGCCCGGCGGCATATTCACCACGCTACGGCAAAGATGCAGCAAACTTAACACCAGCGGCTGAATGATATTTTGCTCCAGCGGCGAACGGCTAAGATGGGTGAGGGCGGTAAGCATCGCTTCACCTTCACCGCGTTGCAGGCTGGGAAGCTGGATCTGGCGAGCAGGATGCAACAACGACGTGGTGCGGCTATCGTAAAACGATAACCCAAGCCAGGTCGGAGCGAACACCAGGCTTAACAGCATCACCGGTTTGTTGTTGACCGGTAAATTAGCCGCGCGCGCCGGAATAAACAGCATTTCTCCTTCCACCAAACGTTGCTGCTTTGCTTCCAGCAGATTGCCGTATTCGCCGCGCAGCACGATATCCAGACGGGGAAAATCAATACATAAACTGCCCACCGGCAACGAGGCAGGCTGGCTGGCAAACCAGACGCGCCCCAGTAGTTGCGGGTTAAGCACCAGGCCGCTGAACAGATCGGCGAAAAATTGTTGATCGGCGGGCAAGCCTGGTGCTTTCATGAAAGTTCCCGATTAAAGATGCATTAACTGGCGAAATTCTTTCACTTTGCTGCGGCTGACCGGCACTTCAAAATCCAGATCTTTCAGTCGCAGAATGTAGGTGTTATTAAACCACGGTTCGATTTCGCGTATTTTGTTCAGATTGACACAAAATGAGCGATGGCAGCGGAAAAAATGCGACGGCGGCAGTTTGCTGCAAAATTCGGTAATGTTCATCGGCATTACGTAGGATTCACGCCGCGTATAGACAAAGGTCATTTTCTCGTGCGCTTCGGCGTAATAGATATCGTTAATTGGCGTGACGATTATTCGCTCATCTTTCACCAGATTAATGGTGTCATTCTCACGCGTTACCGTCGCGGCAGGCGTACTGCTGGTCTGCTGTTGTTGCCAGGCCGCTTCCAGTTTTTGCAGCATCCCGGTAATACGTGACTCCTGATACGGTTTGAGAATGTAGTCAAACGCCTCCAGTTCAAACGCTTCTACCGCATGTTCTTTCCACGCGGTGATGAACACAATAAACGGTTTATGGGCGAACTGGCTGATGTTTTGCACCAGCAGTACGCCTGCCGCGACGGTAACGCGTGAGAATGAC
>OLIE01000217.1_pt1 | contig 10829 bp, 10 predicted proteins | sample 1609661 | NCBI WGS metagenome assembly OLIE01 (sample SAMEA4350137, study PRJEB24818) | metagenome | biome: human; feature: gut; material: faeces | place: Denmark | collected 2013-09
TCCATACTCTGCCCCGGCTGGCGACAGGCAATGACTCTGTCGGCAAGCTGCTGCATCTCCTGGCACTGTGTTTCCCAGAAAATTTCACCAAAAGCGCCATACGGTAAATCCCCTGCCGCTCGGAAGCGGCGGAACAAGCGTTCGGCATCATCCTGCTCAACCAGTGCATTCAATAACTGCTGATTGATTTGATAACGGCTAAGTCCTTCCAGAATAAATGGCTCGGTGTCGGGGATTTCGCTGTCTTCAGTACGGAAGTTCACCTGCAAACGCATCTGGAAAAATGCCCGCACCGGATGTGCCCAGAATCGTTGTAGCGTTTCCAGCGGCACGGTTTCCGGTAAGGTAAACGGCAGCGGCTGAACAAATTCAGAATGTGCTTTACCAGCCTGGCTGGCCGCAGGTAGCCATTCACGAGCATAGCTTTGTCGTTCGCCTGGCTGGTAGTTTTGTGGATCAAACGGCATCCGGGTATGGAGGCAAGTAAGATGCGCTTTTACCCTTGCCTCGCTTTCATCACAGTTGAGCGCTTCATCGCCCGGTAGATAATGACTTTGCCCGATGTAGTCGATCAGTTCCTGCACCAGTACCGACGGGAAACGCTCACTGTTATCCTGAATGGAACGACCGATATAGCTGATATAGAGTTTTTGCTGCGCGGAAATTAACGCTTCCAGGAACAGATAGCGGTCGTCATCGCGACGGCTACGGTCGCCACGCTTCGGTTTCTGGCTCATCAGGTCAAAGCCCAATGGCGCAAGCTGACGTGGATAAACGCCGTCGTTCATTCCCAGCAGGCAAACCACTTTGAACGGAATTGAACGCATTGGCATCAGAGTACAAATGTTAACCGGTCCGGCGAGAAAACGCTGGCTGATACGTTCTTGATCCAGACGCTGTGCCAGTTCATCACGCAATAGTGACAGCGGCACCGCGTCGCCATACTGCGCACCTAAACCTTCGGCGATAATCGCCTGCCATTGTTGTTCGATCAGCGTCATCGCCGCTTCGGTTTCCGCATCCGGCAGGAAGAAGGCGTTGAGCATATCGCGACAAACCGGCAACCACTCTTCCAGCGGACGCTCCTGTGCCAGCCCGCGACGCCAGATGTTTAGCTGCATTAGCAGTGAAGCCAGATGCCCCACCAGTTCTGCAATTAAGCCGCTCGATTCATCATAAGGTAGAACCGATTGCCACTCGCCCTGCGCGCTCTCCATCGCGTAGCCCAACAACATACGCGTCAGGCCAAATCGCCAGGTGTGTTGTCCGGTGGCGGGGAGTTCCAGCTCGCGAACGTTGTCGTCATCTATGCCCCAACGAATGCCGGATTCGTTGACCCACTGGCGTAAATAACGCAGCCCTTCTTCGGTGATGTCAAACCGCGCCGCCAGCACCGGCACATCCAGCAACGCCAGCACATCCTCTGACACAAAACGACTGTCAGGCAGTGATAACAGGCTGATAAACGCTTCCAGTACCGGATGTGACTGCCGCGCACGACGGTCGGAAATGGCGTAAGGTAGGTAACGATCCGCAGGTGCGCTACCAAACACAGCCTGAATAAACGGACTGTAGCTGTCGATATCAGCCACCATCACGATGATGTCGCGCGGAGTAAGTGTCGGGTCTTCCTCCAGCATCGCCAGCAGGCGATCGTGTAAAACTTCAACTTCACGCTGCGGGCTATGGCAAACGTGGAAGGTGATACTGCTATCCAGTGGATCAAGCGGGCGTTTGTTATCGCTACGGGAAAACTCTTCGATGTTCACACCAGCAACGGCGCGGTTTTCCAGTTCCAGAATGTCAGACTGAATGTTATGCAGCAGGTTATCTGGCGTGACATCGACAAAGGCGTCCAGCTCCTGGCTGCTCTCCAGGTCAGAAAGGAGATAAATGTAGTCGCGCCCAAGCTTACCCCATGAAGCCAGCAGCGGGTTGCCGACATCCTGTTCACCATCGCTGTTAAAGAGCTGCCCGGCATTTTCGCTATCACGAAATAGCGGCAATTCGCGATCTTCAAAACTGTGTCGACGCTGACGGGTCAGCAGTTTCGCCAGATAAGCAGGATCTTTAATATCGCCCCAGTAATAACGGCAGGGGTTGGTAAACAGGAGATGGATTTCAATATGTTTACCCAGCGCCTGTAGCGCCTGGAGATAAACAGGCGGTAACGCGGAAATACCGCATATAAAGACGCGCGAAGGTAACCCCGGCGGGCAGGTCGTCGCGGACTCCAGCGTTTCGATAAAGCGCTGATAGAGATTGGCGCGGTGCCAGCGCGGTTGCCCGAGTTGATGGGTATATTCCACCAGCGCCTTCCACAACGGGGCTTGCCAGGCCTGTGCTTCTCCCAGCCCTTCAACCAAATGTCCTGTTTCCCACTGTGCCAGCCAGTCCGGACGATAGACCAGATACTGGTCAAACAGGTCCGCCGCTTTTGAGGAAAGCTGGAACAGTTTTCGCTTGTCGCTATCGTCAGTCAGATAATGCCGCAACAGGGTAAAGTCTTCGCGCTCCAGCAATTGCGGCAGCAGAGTCATCAGTTTCCAGCTCATGCTCTGTTTGTTAAAGGCGCTCTCTTTGGGGATTTCCGGTAACACCCGGACGAACATATCCCAGATAAAGCTCGCTGGCAGCGGAAAATCAATGTTTGCCGCAATACCAAACTTTTGCGACAGGGTCATTTGCAGCCACTGTGCCATACCGGTACTTTGCACCAGAATCATCTCTGGTTCGAAAGGATCGTCCAGCCGTTCGCGTTCGACAATAAACTCCATCAACGCTTCCAGCACGTCCAGACGATTGGAATGGTAGACCCTTAACATAGCGGCTCCTGACTACTGACGATTCGGGCAATGCAGGCGGGTCATCTCGCCTTCTCTGCCCCCGGGTGAAACTAGCGTAACGCTGATGCTGACACATCCCGCCTGCGATGTCTGCATTCGGTTGACCTGCCAGTTGGCAGGTGGCGAAATCGCGCGCAGTTGCGTTTGCTGCCAGCCATGCCGCCAGAGCTGTTGGTACTGGTTTCTGCTGGCAAGACTGTTCATTAATGTTCGCTGGAAACCCGATAACGCAGTGACAATCATCACCATCAACACCATCGCCAACATTACCTCCGGCAGGCTAAAGCCTTGTTGATTCTTCAGGGAAGCTGATATAACGCCCTCTCTTTCAGCGGACAAAAATCGCTCCAGCCGCGTGGCGAAAAAACAATGTTTCCATCAATGACTTCGCCTGTTCGCCACAACGAAACGCCTTCATAACCGGCAATCAATAAGGCTTCATTATCTGCCAGTAAACGCAAACAAACCTGGGCATCGGTTTCAGCGTACTGCGAGCACTGAACTGCTGGCTGCGTCTGCCAGGAGTGCATTTTTCCCCACGCCAGCGCCGACTGAACGATGGCCTGGCGGCGCAATGACTGACTTTCCATGCTCACGCGAGAGGCAAAACTGCGATCCTGTTGGCTCATTCCTTGTAATAGCAAACTACCCAAAACCAGCAGCATCAGGACCAGAGCCAGTGACGAAACACCCTTTTCGCGGTTCACAGGTTGAATCCTGTCACGCTATAGCTGGCATTCACCACGGTTTGCGGTTCAGACTTACTGGCAGCACGCATATTAACCGTCAACACCGGCGAGAAGCCGCTGACATCCTGACGTACGACCTGAAAAGTGTCGATAATGATGGCATCCGGATTAGTGACTTTATCCCAGCCCTTACCTTCACAGGATGTCGCACCGCGTAGCGTTTCCAGCACATGCTCCTTCAGACGAAATCCAATCTGGTCGGACTCTTTTACCGGTTCGCGATCCCAGATACCGTTACTGTTCGCATCCCACTGCACAATGACACAGTCACCCTGTCCGACAATTTCCAGCCCTTCGCCGGTACAGATGCCATGACAATAACCCGCCCTCTGGAGATGCTTCGCGACGGTAAATACCCGCAGCCAGATTTCATCTTCCAGCGCCAGCTTACGGGTGCTCGTTAAACTTTCACGCTGTAACGCAGGCAGAAAGCGTGCCGCCCCCAGCAACAATACGCTACTGATCGCCATAGCAATCAACACTTCCAGCAGAGAAAAACCTTGCTCTTTTACAGGCATCCTTCTGTTTCTCCTTGCTGACAAAGCCGGAGTCTTCCCCACGGCGAAACCACCAGCCACCACTCGCCCGTTGAGTTTTTGAAGCGAATATGCCCGGCCCATGCGGTATTGCGCAGGCCAAAGAAAGCAAGCGAAGGTGTCAGGTCGCTCATTTCGACTTCGGGCCAGCGTGGCACAAAGACCAATGGTGAACTGCCATGACAGGTATTGGCCCCAGCAGCGGAACTCACAAGGCACCATAACGTCCCCTCCCTGATAACGCTGATACTGTGGTCGCGGTTATGCCAGTTGGCATCTTCACGTAAATAGAGCAAATAGTCCCGCGCCTGGCTGGCGGTTTGCCATAGCCGTTGCGACTGCTGCCAGTATTGCCAGCCATAGAGTCCACTTGCGCTTAGCATGACCAAAATCAGCATCGCGACCAGCGTTTCAATCAGCGTATAACCACGTTGTGTTTTCATGCCGGCAGTATGGAGCGAGGAGAAAAAAAGACGAGGGCCAGTTTCTATTTCTTCGGCGCATCTTCCGGACTATTTACGCCGTTGCAGGACGTTGCAAAATTTCGGGAAGGCGTCTCGAAGAATTTAACGGAGGGTAAAAAAACCGACGCACACTGGCGTCGGCTCTGGCAGGATGTTTCGTAATTAGATAGCCACCGGCGCTTTAATGCCCGGATGCGGATCGTAGCCTTCAATCTCAAAGTCTTCGAAACGGTAGTCGAAGATGGATTCGGGTTTACGTTTGATAATCAACTTCGGCAGCGGACGCGGTTCGCGGCTTAATTGCAGATGAGTTTGATCCATATGGTTGCTGTACAGATGCGTGTCGCCACCGGTCCAGACAAAATCACCCACTTCCAGATCGCACTGCTGCGCCATCATATGCACCAATAACGCGTAGCTGGCAATGTTGAACGGCAGGCCGAGGAAGACGTCACAGGAGCGCTGATAAAGCTGGCAAGAGAGTTTGCCGTCTGCCACATAGAACTGGAAGAATGCATGGCACGGTGCCAGCGCCATTTTATCCAGTTCGCCTACGTTCCACGCTGAAACAATAATGCGGCGCGAATCCGGGTCGTTTTTCAGCTGGTTCAGTACCGTAGTGATCTGGTCAATATGACGACCATCTGGCGTTGGCCAGGCGCGCCACTGTTTACCATACACTGGCCCGAGGTCGCCGTTTTCATCGGCCCATTCGTCCCAGATGGTGACATTGTTTTCGTGTAGATAAGCAATGTTAGTGTCGCCCTGCAGAAACCACAGCAGTTCATGGATGATGGAACGCAGGTGGCAACGTTTAGTTGTCACCAGCGGGAATCCATCTTGCAGGTTAAAACGCATCTGATGACCAAAAATGGAAAGCGTTCCGGTTCCGGTACGGTCGTTTTTCTGTGTGCCTTCGTCGAGCACTTTTTGCATCAGTTCTAAATACTGTTTCATGGTTCCTCAGGAAACGTGTTGCTGTGGGCTGCGACGATATGCCCAGACCATCATGATCACACCCGCGACAATCATCGGGATGGAAAGAATTTGCCCCATGCTGATGTACTGCACCCAGGCACCGGTAAACTGCGCGTCGGGCTGGCGGAAAAACTCAACAATGATGCGAAACGCGCCGTAACCAATCAGGAACAAACCTGAGACAGCTCCCATTGGGCGTGGTTTACGAATATACAGGTTGAGGATAATAAACAGCACCACACCTTCCAGCAGCAGCTCGTAAAGCTGTGATGGGTGGCGCGGCAGCACACCGTAAGTGTCGAAAATGGATTGCCACTGCGGGTTGGTTTGCAGCAGCAAAATATCTTCTGTACGGGAGCCAGGGAACAGCATGGCAAACGGGAAGTTCGGGTCAACGCGGCCCCACAATTCACCGTTAATAAAGTTGCCCAGACGCCCGGCACCAAGACCAAACGGAATGAGTGGTGCGATAAAATCAGAGACCTGGAAGAAGGAACGTTTAGTACGGCGGGCGAAGATAATCATCACCACGATAACGCCAATCAGGCCGCCGTGGAAAGACATGCCGCCGTCCCAGACACGGAACAGATACAGCGGATCGGCCATAAACTGCGGGAAATTGTAGAACAGAACATAACCAATACGTCCCCCGAGGAAGACGCCGAGGAAGCCCGCATAGAGTAAGTTTTCAACTTCATTTTTGGTCCAGCCGCTGCCCGGACGATTCGCCCGTCGTGTTGCCAGCCACATTGCAAAAATGAAACCCACCAGATACATCAGGCCGTACCAGTGAAGCGCCACGGGTCCTATTGAGAAAATGACCGGATCAAACTCCGGAAAATGCAGATAGCTACTGGTCATCTGTCACCACAAGTTCTTGTTATTTCGCTGAAAGAGAACAGCGATTGAAATGCGCGCCGCAGGTTTCAGGCGCTCCAAAGGTGCGAATAATAGCACAAGGGGACCTGGCTGGTTGCCGGATACCGTTAAAAGATATGTATATGATCCGCGCTATAACCCTCCGCGAATCAGCCCGCCCATGCCGCGACGCTCCATAAAGGCTGCAACCTGATGGCGAACTTCGGTCGCCAGTTGCGCTTCCAGACTACGCTGCGCAAGATTTTCTGCTTCGGCATAATCAATGCGCCGCAGCAGGTATTTTGCCCGCGCTACAGAACGTCCGTTCATAGACAGATGGCGATACCCAAGCCCAATGAGGATTGCCACGCACATGGGATCGCCCGCCATTTCACCGCACAAACGGAGATCGATTCCATGTATTTCCGCTTCCCGGGCGATCATCGCCAGAGCTCGTAACATTGCAGGATGAAGACTGTCATAAATGTTCGCCACCCGGGTATTGTTGCGATCAACGGCCAGAATGTATTGAGTCAGATCGTTGGTGCCAACAGAGATGAAATCGACCCGCTTTGCCAGATGCGGCAGCATAAATACCATTGACGGCACTTCCAGCATGATGCCGATACGTGGTTTGGGAATTTCGTAACCGATCATCTCCTCGACTTCACGTCCGGCACGTTCAATCAGGCGGCGTGCTTCATCAACTTCATCGAGGCTTGTGACCATCGGCAACAGAATATTCAGGTTGCCCGTAGCGGCATTAGCACGCAGCATCGCCCGCACCTGGATCAAGAAGATCTCCGGCTGATCGAGCGTAATGCGAATCCCACGCCAACCCAGGCATGGATTCTCTTCGCTGATCGGCATGTAAGGCAGCTGCTTATCTGCTCCGACATCCAGCGTACGCAAGGTGACGGGTTTATCATTGAACATTTGCAGCATCCCCTGATACTGCGCCACCTGTTCTTCTTCCGACGGGAAACCACTTTGCAGCATGAATGGGATTTCAGTGCGATAAAGACCGATGCCATCAATACGGCTGCCCAGTTTTTCTTCATGTTCCGGGCTTAAACCAGCATTGAGCATGACTTTTATACGCTCACCGCTTTTTAACTGCGCGGGTAAATTGACGTCATCTTCCGCCAGACGGCTAAGCTCAATCTCTTCACTAATTAGCCGCTGATATTCTTGCAGCAGTACCGGCTCCGGATCGACCAGCAATTCACCGCGATAGCCATCAACGATCAGCGTCCTACGATGCAGCACCGAAGGCTGAATATCCGCGCCCATCACGGTAGGGATCCCCAGCGCACGTACCATGATCGCAGCATGGGAGTTGGCTGCGCCATCTCGCACGACAACACCGACTAAGCGATCCTGGGGCAGCTCAGCAAGCGTTGTCGCTGACAGTTCATCTGCCACCAGAATGAAACGTTCCGGCCAGGCGTTCGGCCCTTGATTAGCGTCATCAAGATGAAACAGCAATCGCTGACCCAGCGCACGTAAATCGCCAGCCCGCTCTTTGAGATAGTTATCACTTAGCGCGGCAAACTGTTCGGCAAATTTTTCAATGACCGTTTTTACCGCCCACTCTGCCACCGAGCCTTTATCAACCTCGGCAAACAATTCGCGACGCAGCCGGGTGTCCGAAAGCAGGTGCGAGTAAAGATCGAAAATAGCCGCCGTTTCTTTTTGTGCACCGGCGGCAAAGCGTTTGCTGTAGCGGCGAAACTCGTTTGCCGCTTCTTCCAGCGCCCCGGTCAGTCGTTCGCGTTCCAGAGCCGGATCCAGCGTTGATGCCTGATACACCTGTTCCATTAAAGGTAACGTGGCATCCTGCCAGCCTTCGGCAATCGCCACACCAGGTGCTGCCGGTAATGCGCGGATTCGCGTCTGGCGATATTGCCCAAACAAGGCAGTCAACTGCGACTGAGAAAGAATAGCTGCCATCTGGGTGGCAAGCGTCACCAGGAAGGATTCTTCACTTTCGTCATACTGGCGCAACTCTCGTTGCTGTACCACCAGTACACCAAGCAACTGGCGACGTTGAATAATTGGTACGCCTAAAAACGCGCGGAAACGTTCTTCTTTTACGGAGGGGATGTATTTGAAGCTGGGGTGCTTTTGCGCATCTGCAAGGTTTATCGGTTCCGCCAGCCTGCCAACCAGGCCGACGATCCCTTCATCAAACGCGAGCGTTACAGTGCGACCGCGTGGTTTTTTCAGCCCCCGGGTCGCCATCAGGTAGTAACAACGTCGATCATGATCGGCCAGGTAGACCGAACAGACCTCGGTATCCATCGCAAGACAGATGTCGGTAACCAGAATATTTAACGCCTCATTCAGGCGTGGTGCGCTGGCTACCTTTTCGACTATTTCGCGCAGGCGAGTGAGCATAATTGGCGTGACTTAACCTCTTTTACGTCGATAAGCAGATGCGTTTTGTGGTTTTGGCGTATTTTCCTGCAGTGACATCACCACACTCGCGAACTCTTTCATTACCCTACGGTAGACATCACGTTTAAATGACACCACCTGTCTGACCGGATACCAGTAACTTACCCATCGCCAGCCGTCAAACTCTGGTGTACTGCTGGTTTGCATATTGATTTCTGCATCGCCGCTCACCAGCTGCAAGAGAAACCATTTTTGTTTTTGGCCGATACAAACCGGCTTCGTGTCCCAACGCACCAAACGTTTCGGTAATTTGTAGCGCAACCAGTTACGCGTTGAAGCAAGGATTCGAACGTCTTTGCGGCTTAATCCTACTTCTTCAAACAATTCACGGTACATCGCCTGCTCTGCGGATTCTCCGGGGTTGATTCCGCCTTGCGGAAATTGCCAGGAGTGCTGACCAAATCGCCGGGCCCACATTACCTGCCCCTGGCGATTACAAATCACGATACCTACGTTTGGGCGGTAGCCATCGTCATCAATCACCGGACTACCTCAAAATAAAGCTTTATATACGAATGATTGTTTCATACTCCAGGAAGACGGTAAACCACTCTCTGCAGGGCATTACACACTAATAACAATTGAATAACTCACAGTTATGTGCAGAGTTATAAACAGAGGAAGGGGTGGATAGCCGTTTTTATTCACCTTTTCTGTGGATAGAGTTGTGAAGAACTACGGAATTACTACGGGAAAACCCGGAGCATTCTGAATAAGCCCGATATAGACATTTTAAAATATTCATTATCAGTCAATGCATTACATGTAATTTTAGTAATGAAAAAGAGTAATTCGTGACCCAGGTCACACCTCTCATTTACGGGTTGGCGAAAGATCAACCAATGCCGTATTTATCCACAGAATGTGCCACTAAGTTAAGCACTGAACCACTAAAAACTGGAGTTTCGTCGCACGTCAAGGCTGTAAATGGAAACAGTAGTGGAGGTTTTTCACAGTTATCCCAGCTTTCTGTGGATAACATGGTGTAAGATCCTGTTTATTTTCAGTGACCAGATTTGGAAAACCCGTTGCAGTGTTGCGCAACTCGATTACCGGCAACCTAAAAAGCAATATAAATCAGAGAATTGAACAACGCATGTGGAAAAAGTTACACTGCGAATATTCGGCACATAATTGCTGTTTGTTTTTTAACCAAGGTATCATGACATGTCCCAACCTCGCCCACTGCTCTCTCCTCCCGAAACTGAAGAACAGTTGTTAGCGCAAGCACAGCAACTTTCTGGTTATACATTGGGAGAACTGGCGGCACTTGCCGGGCTGGTTACGCCAGAGAATTTAAAACGCGATAAGGGCTGGATTGGCGTGTTACTGGAGATCTGGCTAGGTGCCAGCGCAGGGAGTAAACCTGAGCAAGATTTTGCTGCTCTGGGCGTGGAACTTAAAACTATCCCTGTGGATAGTCTTGGTCGTCCGCTGGAAACAACATTCGTTTGTGTTGCCCCGTTAACGGGCAATAGCGGGGTGACCTGGGAAACCAGCCACGTGCGCCACAAACTCAAACGCGTACTGTGGATACCGGTTGAAGGCGAGCGCAGCATCCCGCTGGCGCAGCGTCGCGTTGGATCACCGTTGCTGTGGAGCCCGAATGAAGAGGAAGACCGGCAGCTACGCGAAGACTGGGAAGAATTAATGGATATGATTGTTCTCGGTCAGGTTGAGCGGATTACCGCTCGTCACGGGGAGTATTTACAGATACGACCGAAAGCAGCGAATGCGAAAGCGCTTACCGAAGCCATTGGTGCCCGGGGCGAACGGATTCTGACGCTGCCACGCGGCTTTTATTTGAAGAAGAATTTCACCAGTGCACTACTGGCCCGTCATTTTCTGATCCAGTAGCCATCGCTTTGACCTGCCGCTTTCCGGGCATATAATTACCGCTTCATTTTTTTGGCAGGGCTTTTTAGATGTTATTTGCAT
>OLIE01000223.1_pt1 | contig 10666 bp, 7 predicted proteins | sample 1609661 | NCBI WGS metagenome assembly OLIE01 (sample SAMEA4350137, study PRJEB24818) | metagenome | biome: human; feature: gut; material: faeces | place: Denmark | collected 2013-09
GTTTTTAGATACCTTTGCAGCCCGAAACGGATAAGGTAAAATGACACACAGAATTCAACAGGAAAGCATAAAGAGACGTCTGGCAAAACTGGCTGCTCCTATTTTTATTGAGACATTACTGATTATGATGCTGGGAGCGGTGGACACCATTATGTTGAGCCGTCACTCTGACAATAGTGTAGCCGCTGTCGGAGTTGTCAACCAGATTATTATGCTGACCTTTTTGGTGTTTGAGGTGATCAACCTGGGAACATCCGTACTTTGCTCGCAGTACCTCGGCGCAAGGCTTGAAAAGAAGGTGGTTCAGGTAGTGGGGGTGTCGTTGCTTGTCAATTTGTTGGTTGGTGGAATAATCAGCCTTATTCTGTTTACAATGGCCCGCACCATTCTGCAATGGATGGGCTTGGGTCCGGAACTGATGGCCGACGGTATGGATTACATGCGTATCGTGGGTGCATTCGCTTTTTTCCAGGCTATTTCTCTCACTCTTTCCGCTTCATTGCGCAGTGCCAATAAAGCCATATATCCGATGTTGGTGACGGTAGTAGTCAATATTCTTAATATTATCGGTAATTATTCGCTGATTTTCGGTAAGTTCGGCTGTCCCGAACTCGGGGTGGAAGGGGCGGCTATTTCTACAGCCTTCAGCCGTGGAGTATCTATGGTGATTCTGTTTGTCATTCTGTTCCGCAAACACATTCATCGTTTCCCGTTGGCCTACTTCCGTCCGTTTCCTTTTATCGAATTGAAGAATTTGATGCGGGTCGGTCTGCCTTCTGCCGGAGAGCAGCTCTCGTACAGTTCATCGCAAGTGGTCATTACTTTTTTTATCAATATGCTTGGAGTCGAGGCGCTGGCTACCCGTACTTATTGTGTCAACATTATCATGTTCGTCTATTTATTCAGCATCTCCATGGCCCAGGGAGGAGCTATCTGTATCGGACATTTGATAGGGGAGAAGAAACCTCATGCAGCTTTTCTGCTCGGTAAGTACGTCATGAAGAAATCCGTAATGATTACGCTGATTCTTTCCGGTATTATTGCCGCTTCCGGGCATGCTATACTGAGTTGGCTGACTTCCAATCCGGAGATCATCCGTATGGGAGTGATTGTATTGCTGATCGATGTGGTGCTCGAGATAGGGCGTCCCATTAATATTTTTGCGACGAATGCCCTCCGTGCGGCAGGTGATGTGAATTATCCTTTCTATGTAGGATTGGTTGTGATGTGGAGTGTGGCTGTCGGCATAGGTTATTTATTTGGAATTTATTGGGCTTGGGGCATTTGCGGCATGTGGGTTGCCTTTGCTCTCGATGAAAACATTCGTGGAATTATCTTTGTCCGTCGTTGGTATGGGATGAAGTGGGTGAATAAAAGCTTTGTGAGGTCATAAATAGTTGCTATCTTTGCCGACGCTAATGCATCCTTATGCGTTTAACGGATACATTGGCTTATGGATACATTGGTAAATTATTCACATGGAGTGGTTATATAGTCTCTTTATCGAACATTCTGCTTTGCAGGCAGTTGTCGTTCTTTCCCTGATTTCCGCCATTGGGCTCGGATTGGGCAAAATTCATGTTTGTGGCATTTCGCTTGGCGTTACCTTTGTCTTTTTTGCCGGCATTCTGGCCGGGCACTTCGGATTGTCCATTGATCCGCAGATGCTGAATTACGCCGAGAGTTTCGGGCTCATTATCTTTGTATATGCCTTGGGGTTGCAGGTTGGTCCCGGCTTTTTCAGCTCATTTCGCAAGGGAGGGGTTACGTTGAATATGCTTGCCATCGCAGTAGTGATTCTGGGTACGTTTCTTGCGGTTGTTTGCAGCTATACCACCGGAGTTTCGTTACCCAATATGGTAGGCATTCTGTGTGGTGCCACCACTAACACTCCGGCTTTGGGAGCAGCCCAGCAGACGCTGAAACAGATGGGGCTTGAAAGCAGTACACCAGCTTTGGGATGTGCCGTGGCCTATCCTCTCGGAGTGATCGGGGTGATTCTGGCAGTTCTGTTGATCCGTAAATTGCTGGTACGCCGGGAAGATCTTGAAGTACAGGAGAAAGACGATGCCAACAAAACCTATATTGCCGCTTTTCAGGTACACAACCCTGCTATTTTTAATAAAAGCATTAAGGATATCGCTCATATGAGTTATCCAAAATTCGTCATTTCCCGTTTGTGGAGAGACGGCAATGTCAGTATTCCCACTTCCGAAAAGATTATAAAAGAAGGCGACCGCTTATTGGTTGTTACATCCGAAAAAGACGCATTGGCCCTTACCGTACTGTTCGGTGAACAGGAGAATACGGATTGGAACAAGGAAGATATCGATTGGAATGCTATCGACAGCCAATTGATTTCGCAACGCATCGTCGTCACCCGTCCCGAATTGAACGGGAAGAAGCTGGGAGCTCTTCGTCTGCGCAATCATTACGGAATCAATATCAGCCGTGTCTATCGTTCCGGGGTGCAATTGTTGGCTACTCCCGAACTTACCTTGCAGTTGGGTGACCGTCTGACAGTGGTCGGCGAAGCGGCTGCCATCCAGAATGTGGAGAAGGTACTTGGAAATGCTGTTAAAAGCTTGAAAGAACCCAATCTTGTGGCTGTGTTTGTAGGTATTATCCTGGGATTGGCTCTGGGTGCCGTGCCGTTTTCAATTCCCGGTATCAGTACACCCATTCGCCTCGGATTGGCGGGCGGACCTATCATTGTGGGTATCCTGATCGGAACTTTCGGTCCCCGTTTGCATATGATTACTTATACCACCCGTAGTGCCAATCTGATGCTGCGTGCTTTGGGATTGTCATTTTACCTTGCTTGCCTGGGATTGGATGCGGGTGCCCATTTCTTCGATACGGTTTTTCGTCCCGAAGGTCTTTTGTGGATCGGCCTTGGCTTCGGTTTGACCGTTGTGCCTACTGTGCTTGTGGGTTTCTTTGCTTTTAAGATTATGAAGATCGACTTTGGTAGCGTTTCCGGCATGTTATGTGGCAGTATGGCCAATCCGATGGCGCTGAACTATGCCAATGATACCATTCCCGGGGATAATCCGTCGGTAGCTTATGCTACGGTTTATCCGTTGAGTATGTTCCTACGCGTCATTATAGCCCAGGTGTTGCTCATGTTTCTTCTGTAATCATTTTAGGGTGAATTTTAAAATTGTAAATCGTTAAATCGTAAATCATATGACTGCTCAAAGTAATATAACCCCCGAAAGTATCGTTGCCGATCTGCGTTATCTGCAACTGCTTTCACGCAGCTTCCCGACCATTGCCGCCGCCAGTACCGAAATTATCAATCTTGAAGCTATTTTGAATCTCCCTAAAGGAACCGAACACTTTCTGACTGATATACATGGCGAATATGAAGCTTTCCAGCATGTGCTGAAGAACGCTTCGGGAGCCGTAAAGCGGAAAGTAAACGAGATCTTCGGCCACACTCTCCGTGAAATTGAGAAGAAAGAGCTTTGCACCCTTATTTATTATCCGGAAGAGAAACTGCAGTTGATAAAAGCTACCGAAACAGATATTGACGATTGGTATCTGATCACGCTCAATCAGCTGGTGAAGGTGTGCCAGAATGTATCTTCCAAATATACCCGTTCGAAGGTTCGCAAATCATTGCCGGCCGAGTTCTCCTATATCATTCAGGAATTACTTCACGAGTCGACTATCGAGCCCAATAAGCATGCTTATATCAATGTGATTATCAGTACTATCATTTCAACCCGTCGTGCCGACGATTTTATCATAGCCATGTGCAATCTGATACAGCGTCTTACGATCGATTCACTCCATATCGTTGGCGATATCTACGACCGTGGTCCGGGTGCCCATATCATTATGGATACTTTGTGCGATTATCACAATTTCGATATCCAGTGGGGGAATCACGATATTCTCTGGATGGGAGCGGCATCGGGAAATGAAGCGTGCATGGCCAATGTCATTCGCCTTTCCATGCGATATGGTAATCTCGGGACATTGGAAGACGGTTATGGCATTAATCTTTTGCCGCTTGCTACTTTTGCGATGGATACTTACGCAGATGATCCCTGCACTATTTTTGCGCCTAAGACCAATTTTGCCGATTCTACTTATAATGAAAAGACTCTGAGGTTGATTACCCAGATGCATAAAGCTATCACTATCATTCAGTTTAAGCTGGAGGCAGGCATCATCAATCGTCGTCCGGAGTTTGGTATGGAAGGCCGCAAACTACTTGAGAAAATCGATTTTGAACGGGGGGTATTTGTTTATGAGGGCAAAGAATATTCGTTGCGTGACACAAACTTTCCCACGGTCGATCCGGCAGACCCTTATCGCCTGAGTGATGAAGAACAGGAGTTGATCGAAAAGATACACTATTCGTTTATGAATAGTGAGAAGTTGAAGAAGCATATGCGTTGTCTCTTTACCTATGGAGGTATGTATCTGGTGTGCAATTCCAATCTGCTTTATCATGCCTCTGTGCCTCTCAACGAAGATGGAAGTTTCAAACATGTGAATATCTGCGGAAAAGAATACTGGGGAAAGAATTTGCTGGATAAGATCGATCAGCTAATCCGTACGGCTTATTTTGATGAAGATGACGAAGAGGAGAAACGCTTTGCGATGGATTATATCTGGTATCTGTGGTGCGGTCCGGATGCTCCCTCGTTCGATAAAGATAAGATGGCTACTTTTGAACGTTATTTCATTGCGGACAAAAGTTTGCATAAAGAGACGAAAGGATATTATTATGCGTTGCGTAATAAAGAAGAAATCTGTGACCGTATTCTTGAAGAATTCGGAGTGACGGGCCAACATACTCATATTATCAACGGGCATGTGCCGGTAAAAACCATAAAAGGGGAACAACCCATGAAAGCAGGTGGAAAATTATTGGTGATCGATGGCGGTTTTTCAAAAGCCTATCAACCGGAGACCGGTATTGCCGGATATACGCTGGTATATCATTCGCATGGGCTGCAGTTGGTCCAGCATGAACCTTTCCAGTCTACTCAGAAGGCAATAGAGGAGGGGCAGGACATTAAGTCGACTACTTTTGTTATTGAATTCAATTCACAGCGGATGATGGTGAAAGATACCGATAAGGGGAAAGAGCTGGTAACGCAAATTCAAGATTTAAAGAAGTTATTGGTAGCTTATCGGATCGGGTTGATCAAGGAGAAGGTCTGATCAGGTTCACCACAGAGTCCCACAGAGGAATAATTTAAATATAAACTCTGTGAGACTCTGTGGTAAATCAATTAGAACAGAACCACTCCCGCTTCAGCGATCAGTCCCTTGTCATAAGTCTTGGCTTTATTATAGTAACGGCTGCCACCATAACCGCCGGTTACGAATAAACCGAATTTATCCGTAAACCGATATTCCAGATTGAGGCGTGCCTGTAAGGCATAGAGACGCGCCGGAATACTTTCTACTTTTTTATTCCGGAAAGTTTCGATGTGCTGAAAGCCTAAATCGCCACTTACAAACAGATTTTTGTAGAGAGGAAGTTCGAGACCTGCCCGGTAGAATAAAGCTGCAGAAAATTTGTCATTGAAGTCGAGATAATGTGTACCTCCACCGAGTATGGTGTAGAAGAGTTTGTTCTTAAAGCGGGCACCTACATTGATTTTGGTTCTGTTGCCTCCAAATACCATTAATTGTACTTTGGTTTGCGGATTTGCATTGACCAGTCCCAATTGGAGCCCTTTCATGGCATCTTTATAATAATTGAAAAGTCCGATTTGCAATCCTTTCGCTTTCGACGCAAAATTGAACAACCCCAATTGTGCTCCGTTCATTTGGCCGCCGGTCACGTTGGCGAGTGCGGAGAGCTGCAACCCATTCATTTTTTCTCCCACTACATTCAGCAGTCCCGACATCATAAGTCCGTCATATTCCTCACCGGTTACGTTGGCAAGGCCTGCCAGTTGTACACCTGCGGCTTTATCACCTGTGATGTTCATGATACCACTGATCATTAATCCGCGTGTATTGTCTCCGGCGATATTGCTTAAGCCGGTAATCAATACGCCTTTCGCTTTATTTCCCGTAATATTTACGAGTCCCGAGACGGACAATCCTGCCAGGTCGTTACCGTTTACGTTACTGATACCTCCAATTTGTACGCCACGCATACTTCCTCCGGCAAGATTGGCGAGCCCGGAGATTTGAACACCGTTCATATCGTTTTGCACCATACTGCCGAAAGCATTGATACCTACACCATGTAACTTATGCATAGCCGAGAAAAGTCCCAGGTTGACATAAGTAGTCTGTGTACTGTCAAGTGGTTGCGTACATGCTTTTTTCCATAAAGAAAGATTAATTCCACCACTTTTATTTCCGCCTTTATTCTGTGCAGGCAGACAGACTGCAGCCGAAAGAAGAGCTGCGACAAGAATGATTTTCTTCATAAGCTAAGTTTTTAAAACGCAAATTACGCAGATTTGCACGGATTATCCTATTAAAATCTATGCAAATCTGCGTAATCGATGTTTTTTTAATGAAAATAGAAATTATTTTTAACCTTTGGCTTCCTGATACAAGAAGCGTTTGATACTCTTTTTCGGAGTTTTTTCAAACTCTTCCGGGTAGATTTTCATTTTCGAAATCTGGCTATAAGCCGGGAGCATTTCATTCAGGGTAATCCGGTTTTCCTCCATTACCCGTTCCATATCTTCATTCTTCAAGCCATGCGCGAAGGCTTCGTCAAAATCCGGATAAACCAATCCTACCAATTTGTCGTTTTGTTGTACGATAATACTTTCGGCCACGTATGGCAGGTTGTTCAGTTTATCTTCTATTTCCTCCGGATAGATATTTTGTCCGCTGGCACTGAGCAACATGTTTTTGCTACGTCCCTTGATTGTGATGTTTCCTTCGGCATCTTCCAAAGCGAGGTCACCGGTATGCAGCCAGCCGTCTTTGTCGATCACTTGGGCGGTAGCCTCTTCATTTTTGTAGTAACCCAACATTACGTTCGGCCCTTTGCAAACAATTTCGCCTACCACATTCTCCGGGTCGGGCGAAAGGACTTTCACTTCCATGTTGAGTGCAGCTTTTCCACATGAACCCGGTTTGAAGCGTTTCCAGTCTTCGTAACAAATAATAGGACCGCACTCGGTCATACCATAGCCCACTGTATAAGGGAAGTCAATCATTCTTAGGAATTGTTCTACCTCCTGGTTGAAGGCGGCTCCACCTACAATGACAGCTTCAAAGTTGCCGCCAAAGCCTTTTATCATCTCTTCGCGTACCGTTGCTTTAATCTTATCATTGATAATCGGCACTTTAAGCAGCAACTTCATGGTAGGAGTCTCCAACTTCGGAAGTACGCTCTTCTTGATGATTTTTTCGATAATCAGCGGAACAGCCACAATCAGGTTGGGTTTTACCTCGGCAAACGCCTGGAAGATAATCTTTGGGCTTGGCATACGGGTGAGGAAGTAGATCTGACACCCTACCGCAAATTCATACAGGAACTCGAAGGCCAGTCCGTACATGTGTGCCATCGGCAGCATGGATACGATCTTATCACCTGCTTTCAGTGGAAGTACCTCAAAAGCGAAAGCGGTATTTGACCATAAGCTGCGATAGGGGAGCATTACACCTTTTGAATAGCTGGTGGTTCCCGAGGTATAGTTGATAACAGCCAATTCTTCAGGCTGATCCTTATGATATTCGATATGTTCTTTACGGAAATTTTTGGGGAATTTCTTGCCGAACATTTCGTTGAGGTGTTCACGTGCGTGAGTCAGTCGTTCGCTACGTGATACCAATAACGTAAAATCGTTCATCATCAGGATACCTTCAAGCAACGGCATGGCAGACTCATTGAGGTTTTCCCAGACCACGTCTCCTACAAAGAGGAGTTTGGCTTCCGAGTGATTGACGATGTTGTGTACGTTATCAGCTTTGAATTCGTGTAAGATGGGGACGATAACCGCTCCATAAGTGAGAGTCGCGAGGAAAGTAACTCCCCAATGGGAACTATTTCTTCCGCAAACGGCTATTTTGTCTCCTTTGCGGATTCCGCTTTCTTCAAAGATGATGTGGAGCTTTTCTATTTTGCGGGCTACGTCTTTATACTGTAGGGTGGCACCTTTATAATCTGTCAGGGCGTCCAGATCCCAATTATTCTTAATACTATTTTCAATGTAAGCTATAAAACTTTGTTCCATTGTTTTTTGCACATTTGATGATAAATTGTGCAAATATAGCTATTTAATTGAGATTTGAAAGCTTGGAAGCTATTTAAATTTTTCTTTTGCAGGTTTCACTGTATTCACTACAGGGTACACGGAGGACATAGAAGTTCTGTTTTCTTTTCTATTTTATCACTCTGTATCCTCCTATGCCCTCTGTGGTGAATGATTATCCCAGATACCACTCGTACATTCTCTGTACCCCCTCTTCAATATCGATCTTATGATGCCATCCGAGGTTGTGCAATTTCGACGGATCGGTAAGTTTTCGCATGGTTCCGTCCGGTTTACTGCTGTCAAAAGTCAGTTTACCCTGATAGCCGACTGTATTTACAATCAGTCCGGCCAGTTCGCGGATTGTAATTTCTTTGCCGGTACCTATATTGATGTGGCAGTTGCGGATGTCTTTTGCACCGGCTTTGTAGGTATCTTTGAAGTCCACATGTTCCATTACGAAGACACTGGCATCTGCCATTTCTTCACTCCAAAGAAATTCCCTTAGAGGCGTTCCTGTTCCCCAAAGTGTCACCTCCGTTTCAGTAATGCCGTATTTCCGGAGAATCCGGAGGATTTCTTCGTTGGAGTTGGCACCACTGATGCCTTCTACCGGACGCAGGTTCATATCTTTACGCACGGCCTCCCAATCTCCTTTTTTCAGGCAGTGTGCCAAGTGAACTTTACGGATCATGGCAGGCAGCACATGACTGCGTTCCAAGTCAAAGTTATCGTTCGGCCCATAGAGGTTGGTCGGCATCACGGCGATGTAGTTCGTTCCATATTGCAGGTTGAAGCTTTCGCACATTTTCAGTCCGGCTATTTTGGCTATGGCATAAGGTTCATTGGTATATTCCAGTGGAGAAGTGAGCAAGACGTCCTCTTTCATCGGCTGTTCGGCATCCCGCGGATAGATGCAGGTACTGCCCAGAAAGAGCAGTTTTTTCACCTGATGCCGGAAACTTTCGCCGATTACGTTCTGCTGTATCTGTAAGTTCTTATAGATAAAGTCCGCACGGTAGATACTATTGGCCATGATCCCTCCGACAAAAGCGGCAGCCAAAAACACGTACTCCGGCATTTCCTCATCAAAAAACTGCTTTACGGCCGCACCGTCCAATAAGTCCAGTTCCTTATGTGTGCGTCCCACCAGATTCGTATATCCCTTTTCCTGCAGATTTTTCCATATAGCCGAACCCACCAGTCCGTGGTGTCCGGCTACATAAATTTTTGCGTTTTTATCCATTCTGTCAATCATGTTTAGTCGCAATCATTCTTTTCACTTTGGCCATATCGTGGCGTACCATGATTTTTACCAGTTCCGGGAATGGTGTTTTGCATGGATTCCATCCCAATACGGTTCTGGCTTTGGTTGGGTTACCGAGCAATTGTTCCACTTCGGCAGGGCGGAAGTATTTCGGGTCGACCTCTACCAGTACTTTGCTGGTGGCCGTGTCGATTCCTTTCTCATTAACGCCTTCGCCTTCCCAACGCAGGTTGATGCCTATTTCGGCAAATGCCAGTGTACAGAATTCGCGGACGGTATGCATTTCGCCGGTAGCGATTACGAAATCTTCGGGTACGTCATGTTGCAGGATCAGCCACATACATTCTACATAATCTTTGGCATAGCCCCAGTCACGCTTGGCATCCAGGTTACCCAAATATAATTTATCCTGTTCGCCTTGTGCGATGCGTGCTGCTGCCAGCGTGATCTTACGGGTTACGAAAGTCTCGCCACGGCGTTCACTCTCGTGATTGAATAAGATACCGTTTACGGCAAACATTCCGTAACTTTCACGATAGTTCTTGGTGATCCAGAAACCGTATTGCTTGGCTACTCCATACGGAGAACGCGGATAGAACGGAGTCGTTTCGCTTTGCGGCACTTCCTGTACTTTTCCGTAGAGTTCGGAAGTGGAAGCCTGGTAGATACGTGTCTGTTTTTCCAGTCCCAGGATGCGGACAGCTTCAAGCATACGCAATGTACCGAGTGCATCCGCCTCGGCGGTATATTCCGGTACGTCGAACGATACTTTTACGTGGCTTTGTGCCGCCAGGTTGTATATCTCGTCGGGTTGTACTTGCTGGATGATGCGGATCAGTGAACTTGAGTCGGTCATATCTCCGTAGTGCAGGTTGACTGTACGTTTCTGTTTCATATCGCGCACCCATTCATCAAAGTACAAGTGTTCGATCCGGCCTGTATTGAAAGAAGATGAACGGCGCAGGATGCCGTGTACTTCGTAACCTTTCTGAAGAAGAAACTCGGCGAGGAATGAACCATCCTGTCCGGTAATACCTGAAATAAGAGCTTTTTTCATGTCTATTGTTTTGAGTTTATAATCTTTTTGACGATGCAATATTCGGTATTTTCATAAGAAGGGCAATCTATCTGCTGAATTATTTTCTTTTTTCAACGGAAAAAACTTATCTTTGCTGTAATTTATTAAAATAGAAATGAATAT
>OLIE01000228.1_pt1 | contig 10504 bp, 7 predicted proteins | sample 1609661 | NCBI WGS metagenome assembly OLIE01 (sample SAMEA4350137, study PRJEB24818) | metagenome | biome: human; feature: gut; material: faeces | place: Denmark | collected 2013-09
TGGTTGCCGCGCGCTCACCCTGCCGCACCATCGCACGCTTCGGCGTTGATGTCTGGCGTAATGGTCAAAATAGGTATTTTCGGCATCCTGAAAGTAGCGATGGATCTGCTGGCGCAAACGGGTTTGCCTCTGTGGTGGGGCATTCTGGTGATGGCGATCGGCGCAATCTCCGCGCTCCTGGGCGTGCTATATGCGCTGGCGGAACAGGATATCAAACGGCTGCTGGCCTGGAGTACCGTCGAAAACGTCGGCATTATTTTGCTGGCGGTCGGTGTGGCGATGGACGGTCTGTCACTGCACGACCCGCTGCTCACCGTGGTTGGACTGCTCGGCGCACTGTTTCATCTGCTCAACCATGCGCTGTTCAAAGGGCTGCTATTTCTCGGCGCGGGAGCGATTATTTCGCGTTTGCATACCCACGACATGGAAAAAATGGGGGCACTAGCGAAACGGATGCCGTGGACAGCCGCAGCATGCCTGATTGGTTGCCTCGCGATATCAGCCATTCCTCCGCTGAATGGTTTTATCAGCGAATGGTACACCTGGCAGTCGCTGTTCTCACTAAGTCGTGTGGAAGCCGTAGCGCTACAACTTGCGGGTCCTATTGCTATGGTAATGCTGGCAGTCACTGGTGGGCTGGCAGTAATGTGCTTCGTAAAAATGTACGGTATTACTTTCTGTGGTGCGCCGCGCAGTACACACGCTGAAGAGGCACAGGAAGTGCCAAATACGATGATCGTCGCCATGCTACTGCTCGCGGCACTCTGCGTATTAATTGCGCTTAGTGCCAGTTGGCTGGCACCGAAGATAATGCATATTGCCCATGCGTTTACCAATACCCCTCCCGTCACTGTCGCCAGCGGAATAGCACTTGTACCCGGCACGTTTCATACACGGGTCACCCCCTCATTACTGTTGCTGTTACTACTGGCGATGCCTTTGCTGCCTGGCCTTTACTGGCTGTGGTGTCGTTCGCGCCGCGCAGCGTTTCGTCGCACAGGAGATGCCTGGGCATGCGGCTACGGCTGGGAAAATGCGATGGCCCCGTCAGGCAATGGCGTGATGCAGCCGCTGCGTGTGGTCTTTTCTGCGCTATTTCGTCTACGACAACAGCTCGACCCTACGCTGAGGCTAAATAAAGGTCTTGCGCACGTCACCGCCAGGGCTCAGAGCACAGAACCCTTCTGGGATGAGCGGGTGATCCGCCCCATCGTGAGCGCCACCCAACGGCTGGCCAAAGAAATACAGCATCTGCAAAGCGGCGACTTTCGTCTCTATTGCCTGTATGTGGTCGCCGCACTGGTTGTGCTGCTAATCGCTATTGCCGTCTAAGGAAATCACCATGAGACAAACTCTTTGCGACGGATATCTGGTCATTTTTGCGTTAGCACAGGCCGTGATTCTGCTGATGCTAACCCCACTTTTTACGGGTATTTCCCGGCAGATACGCGCGCGTATGCACTCCCGCCGCGGGCCGGGGATCTGGCAGGATTATCGCGATATCCACAAACTGTTTAAACGCCAGGAAGTTGCGCCGACATCTTCAGGTCTGATGTTCCGCCTGATGCCGTGGGTATTAATCAGCAGCATGCTGGTGCTGGCGATGGCCTTACCACTGTTTATTACCGTTTCCCCTTTTGCGGGCGGCGGCGATCTGATCACCCTTATCTATCTTCTTGCCCTGTTTCGTTTTTTCTTTGCTCTTTCCGGGCTGGATACCGGAAGTCCGTTTGCGGGAGTCGGTGCCAGTCGCGAGTTGACGCTCGGCATTCTGGTCGAACCAATGCTTATTCTCTCACTGCTGGTATTGGCGCTGATAGCAGGTTCCACGCATATCGAGATGATCAGCAATACGCTGGCGATGGGCTGGAACTCGCCGCTAACCACCGTACTGGCGTTACTGGCCTGTGGTTTTGCCTGCTTCATTGAGATGGGAAAAATTCCCTTTGATGTTGCTGAAGCAGAACAGGAATTACAGGAAGGCCCGCTGACCGAATATTCCGGTGCCGGGCTGGCGCTAGCGAAATGGGGGCTGGGGCTGAAACAGGTCGTGATGGCATCACTGTTTGTGGCCCTGTTTCTGCCCTTTGGGCGCGCGCAAGAACTTTCTCTCGCCTGCCTGCTGACTTCACTTGTCGTTACGCTGCTCAAGGTTTTGCTGATTTTTGTACTGGCCTCAATCGCAGAAAACACGCTGGCACGCGGGCGTTTTTTACTCATTCACCATGTGACCTGGCTTGGCTTCAGCCTTGCTGCGCTTGCATGGGTCTTCTGGTTAACCGGTCTGTAAGGAGCACTGACGGAATATGGAAAATCTTGCTCTGACGACGTTATTGCTGCCTTTTATCGGCGCACTGGTCGTTTCGTTTTCGCCACAACGTCGGGCCGCCGAATGGGGGGTTTTGTTCGCCGCGCTGACCACGCTGTGCATGTTGTCACTGATCTCCGCGTTTTATCAGGCCGATAAAGTTGCCGTCACGTTGACGTTGGTCAACGTGGGGGATGTGGCGTTGTTTGGCCTGGTCATTGATCGCGTGAGTACGCTGATTCTGTTTGTGGTGGTGTTTCTCGGTTTGCTGGTCACGATCTACTCCACGGGTTATCTGACGGATAAAAATCGCGAACACCCGCATAACGGCACGAATCGTTATTACGCATTTTTACTGGTGTTTATCGGCGCGATGGCGGGACTGGTACTCTCCTCGACGCTGCTCGGTCAGTTGTTGTTTTTTGAAATTACAGGCGGCTGCTCCTGGGCGTTGATCAGTTATTACCAGAGCGATAAAGCGCAGCGTTCAGCACTAAAAGCGTTACTTATCACTCATATCGGCTCGTTGGGGTTGTATCTTGCCGCCGCCACGCTGTTTTTGCAGACCGGAACGTTTGCGCTTAGCGCGATGAGCGAGTTACACGGCGACGCACGTTATCTGGTTTATGGCGGCATCCTGTTTGCCGCGTGGGGGAAATCGGCCCAGCTACCGATGCAAGCGTGGCTACCGGACGCAATGGAAGCGCCAACACCGATCAGCGCCTATCTCCACGCCGCATCGATGGTGAAAGTGGGCGTTTACATTTTTGCCCGCGCTATTATCGACGGCGGCAATATCCCGCATGTGATTGGCGGCGTTGGCATGGTCATGGCACTGGTCACCATTCTTTATGGCTTTCTGATGTATTTGCCACAGCAGGATATGAAGCGGTTGCTAGCCTGGTCGACCATCACTCAACTTGGCTGGATGTTCTTCGGCTTGTCGCTCTCCATCTTCGGCTCGCGGCTGGCGCTGGAGGGCAGCATCGCCTACATCGTCAACCACGCGTTCGCTAAAAGCCTGTTTTTCCTTGTAGCAGGTGCGCTGAGTTACAGCTGCGGCACGCGCTTGTTGCCGCGTCTGCGTGGCGTATTGCACACCCTGCCGTTGCCAGGCGTGGATTTCTGCGTGGCAGCGCTGGCGATTACCGGCGTGCCGCCGTTCAACGGCTTCTTCAGTAAATTCCCGCTGTTTGCTGCCGGTTTTGCGTTGTCAGTGGAGTACTGGATCCTGCTGCCCGCCATGATTCTTCTGATGATTGAATCGGTCGCCAGTTTCGCCTGGTTTATTCGCTGGTTTGGTCGCGTTGTGCCTGGCAAACCGAGCGAGGCCGTCGCCGATGCCGCACCGCTGCCAGGATCAATGCGCCTGGTGTTGATTGTACTGATTGTGATGTCGCTGATTTCCAGCGTAATCGCCGCGACCTGGTTGCAGTAAGGAGATGATGAATGACCGGTTCTATGATCGTAAATAATCTGGCGGGACTGATGATGCTGACATCGCTGTTTGTGATTAGCGTCAAAAGCTATCGCCTGTCATGCGGATTTTACGCCTGCCAGTCACTGGTGCTGGTGTCTATTTTCGCCACTCTCTCGTGCCTGTTCGCCGCAGAGCAACTGCTGATCTGGTCCGCCAGCGCCTTTATCACCAAAGTGCTGCTGGTACCGTTAATCATGACTTACGCTGCACGAAATATTCCCCAGAACATCCCGGAAAAAGCGTTATTCGGTCCGGCAATGATGGCACTGCTCGCGGCGTTAATTGTCCTGCTTTGCGCATTTGTCGTTCAGCCCGTGAAGCTACCGATGGCTACCGGGCTGAAACCGGCGCTGGCGGTAGCGTTAGGTCATTTTCTGCTTGGCCTGCTGTGCATTGTCAGCCAGCGCAATATCCTGCGGCAAATTTTTGGTTACTGCCTGATGGAAAACGGCTCCCATCTGGTGCTGGCGCTTCTTGCCTGGCGAGCACCGGAACTGGTGGAAATAGGTATCGCTACCGACGCCATCTTCGCCGTCATTGTGATGGTGTTACTGGCAAGAAAAATATGGCGTACCCACGGCACGCTGGACGTGAACAACTTGACCGCGCTGAAGGGATAATGAGATGAGTTATTCTGTGATGTTCGCTTTACTCCTGCTCACGCCGCTGCTTTTTTCGCTGCTCTGTTTTGCCTGCCGGAAACGGAGACTTTCTGCGACTCGCACGGTGACCGTATTACATAGCTTAGGGATCACACTGCTGCTGATTCTGGCACTCTGGGTGGTCCAAACTGCCGCTGATGCAGGAGAAATATTCACTGCGGGACTGTGGCTTCATATTGATGGTCTGGGCGGTTTGTTCCTCGCCATTCTTGGTGTGATTGGCTTTCTCACCGGTATTTACTCGATTGGCTACATGCGTCATGAAGTGGCACACGGCGAGCTTTCACCCGTTACGCTGTGCGATTACTACGGTTTCTTCCATCTGTTTTTGTTCACCATGCTGCTGGTTGTTACCAGCAATAACCTGATTGTGATGTGGGCGGCGATCGAAGCCACCACCTTAAGCTCGGCGTTTCTGGTAGGCATTTACGGTCAGCGTTCATCGCTGGAAGCTGCATGGAAGTACATCATTATTTGTACTGTTGGTGTCGCTTTTGGTCTGTTCGGTACCGTGCTGGTATACGCCAACGCCGCCAGCGTTATGCCGCAGGCAGAAATGGCGATATTCTGGAGCGAGGTTCTTAAGCAATCGTCCTTGCTTGACCCAACATTAATGCTGTTGGCCTTTGTGTTTTTGCTAATTGGCTTTGGTACCAAAACCGGGCTATTTCCCATGCACGCCTGGCTGCCGGATGCTCACAGTGAAGCGCCGAGTCCGGTCAGCGCCCTGCTCTCCGCCGTATTGCTGAACTGCGCGCTGTTGGTGCTGATTCGCTATTACATCATTATTTGCCAAGCCATCGGCAGCGATTTCCCCAACCGGTTGTTGCTCATCTTCGGCATGTTGTCGGTTGCCGTGGCGGCATTTTTCATTCTGGTACAGCGGGACATTAAGCGTCTGCTGGCGTACTCCAGCGTGGAGAACATGGGGCTGGTCGCGGTGGAGCTAGGCATTGGCGGGCCGCTGGGAATTTTTGCCGCGCTGCTGCACATCTTAAACCACAGTCTGGCAAAAACGCTGCTGTTCTGCGGTTCCGGCAATGTACTGCTCAAGTACGGCACGCGCGATCTCAACGTCGTCTGTGGGATGCTCAAAATCATGCCATTTACCGCCGTGCTGTTTGGCGGCGGTGCGCTGGCGCTGGCAGGGATGCCGCCCTTCAACATTTTTCTTAGCGAATTTATGACCATTACCGCCGGACTGGCACGTAATCACCTGCTGATTATCGTCCTGCTGTTATTGCTGTTAACGCTGGTGCTGGCGGGCCTGGTACGGATGGCTGCGCGGGTGTTAATGGCGAAACCGCCGCAGGCCGTTAACCGGGGTGATCTCGGCTGGTTGACCACCTCGCCAATGGTGATTCTGCTGGTCATGATGCTGGCGATGGGAACGCATATTCCACAACCTGTCATCAGGATCCTGGCGGGCGCTTCCACTATAGTCCTCTCAGGGACGCACGATCTGCCTGCACAACGTAGCACCTGGCATGATTTTTTGCCTTCAGGCACCGCATCTGTTTCGGAGAAACACAGTGAACGTTAATTCATCGTCAAATCGTGGCGAAGCGATTCTCGCCGCCCTGAAAACGCAGTTCCCCGGCGCGGTGCTGGATGAAGAGCGACAAACGCCTGAACAGGTCACCATTACGGTGAAAATCAATCTGCTGCCTGACGTTGTACAGTATCTTTATTATCAACATGATGGCTGGCTTCCGGTCCTGTTTGGCAACGACGAGCGGACACTTAACGGTCATTACGCGGTTTATTATGCCCTTTCAATGGAAGGGGCCGAAAAATGCTGGATTGTGGTGAAGGCGCTGGTCGATGCCGACAGTCGGGAGTTTCCGTCAGTCACACCGCGCGTCCCTGCCGCGGTCTGGGGCGAGCGAGAAATTCGCGATATGTACGGGCTGATTCCGGTTGGCCTGCCGGATCAGCGTCGCCTGGTGTTGCCCGATGACTGGCCGGAAGATATGCATCCGCTGCGCAAAGATGCGATGGATTATCGACTGCGCCCTGAACCGACGACTGATTCCGAAACGTATCCGTTTATCAATGAGGGCAACAGCGATGCGCGGGTGATCCCTGTCGGCCCGCTGCATATCACCTCCGATGAACCGGGTCACTTCCGCTTGTTTGTGGATGGCGAGCAAATTGTCGATGCTGATTACCGCCTGTTTTATGTCCATCGCGGCATGGAGAAACTGGCAGAAACGCGGATGGGCTACAACGAAGTGACCTTCTTATCGGACCGCGTGTGTGGGATTTGCGGTTTTGCCCACAGTGTGGCCTATACCAATTCGGTTGAAAATGCACTGGGGATTGAGGTGCCGCAACGAGCACATACTATTCGCTCGATTCTGCTGGAAGTCGAACGGCTACACAGTCATTTGCTTAACCTTGGCCTCTCCTGCCATTTCGTTGGTTTTGATACCGGCTTTATGCAATTTTTCCGCGTGCGGGAAAAGTCGATGACGATGGCGGAATTGCTGATCGGGTCGCGTAAAACCTACGGTCTGAATCTGATTGGTGGTGTTCGCCGCGATATTCTCAAAGAGCAACGTCTGCAAACGCTGAAACTGGTGCGCGAGATGCGCGCCGACGTGTCGGAGCTGGTAGAGATGCTGCTTGCTACGCCGAATATGGAACAACGCACTCAGGGCATTGGCATTCTCGACCGACAAATCGCCCGTGATTTGCGCTTTGATCACCCCTACGCCGACTACGGCAATATTCCAAAAACACTGTTTACCTTTACCGGCGGCGATGTTTTCTCCCGCGTGATGGTCCGTGTCAAAGAGACGTTTGATTCGCTGGCAATGCTGGAATTTGCCCTCGACAACATGCCGGATACCCCACTGCTGACCGAAGGCTTTAGCTATAAACCTCACGCATTCGCGCTGGGCTTTGTTGAAGCGCCACGCGGTGAAGACGTGCACTGGAGCATGCTCGGTGATAACCAAAAATTGTTCCGCTGGCGCTGCCGTGCCGCCACCTACGCCAACTGGCCGGTGTTGCGTTACATGCTGCGCGGCAATACCGTTTCTGACGCACCGCTGATTATCGGTAGCCTTGATCCCTGCTACTCCTGTACCGACCGTGTGACGCTGGTAGATGTGCGCAAGCGCCAGTCAAAAACCGTGCCGTATAAAGAGATCGAACGCTACGGCATTGATCGTAACCGTTCGCCGCTGAAGTAAGGACAGAAGATGCTGAAGTTACTGAAAACTATTATGCGCGCCGGAACCGCGACGGTGAAATATCCCTTCGCGCCACTGGAGGTCAGCCCTGGCTTTCGCGGAAAACCGGACCTGATGCCCAGCCAATGTATTGCCTGCGGTGCCTGCGCCTGTGCTTGTCCGGCAAATGCGCTGACTATCCAGACCGACGACCAGCAAAATTCGCGCACCTGGCAGCTCTATCTGGGGCGTTGTATTTACTGCGGACGTTGTGAAGAAGTGTGCCCGACCAGAGCCATCCAGCTTACCAATAACTTTGAACTGACCGTCACCAATAAAGCCGATCTCTATACCCGCGCGACGTTCCATCTACAACGTTGCAGCCGTTGCGAACGCCCGTTTGCCCCGCAAAAAACCATCGCACTGGCTGCTGAATTGTTAGCACAGCAACAAAATGCGCCACAAAACCGCGAAATGTTGTGGGCGCAAGCGAGCGTCTGCCCGGAATGCAAACAACGCGCGACGCTGATCAACGACGATACAGATGTACTGCTGGTGGCTAAGGAGCAGCTATGAGTCCAGTGCTTACACAACATGTCAGCCAGCCCATCACGCTGGACGAGCAAACGCAAAAGATGAAGCGGCATTTGCTACAGGATATCCGTCGCTCGGCTTACGTTTATCGCGTCGATTGCGGCGGCTGCAACGCCTGTGAAATCGAAATTTTTGCTGCCATTACACCAGTATTCGACGCAGAACGTTTTGGCATTAAGGTTGTTTCATCACCGCGTCACGCCGATATTTTGTTATTTACTGGCGCAGTCACCCGGGCGATGCGTATGCCTGCACTTCGGGCGTATGAGTCTGCCCCCGATCATAAAATTTGTGTTTCCTACGGCGCGTGCGGTGTCGGCGGCGGTATTTTCCACGATCTCTACAGCGTCTGGGGCGGTAGCGACACCATTGTCCCCATTGATGTTTGGATCCCCGGCTGCCCGCCAACACCGGCCGCCACCATTCACGGTTTCGCCGTGGCGCTCGGTTTGCTGCAACAGAAGATTCACGCTGTGGATTATCGCGATCCCACCGGGGTGACTATGCAACCGTTGTGGCCGCAGATCCCGCCATCACAGCGTATCGCCATTGAGCGAGAAGCGCGGCGGCTGGCGGGCTATCGTCAGGGGCGAGAAATTTGCGATCGGCTCCTGCGCCATTTAAGCGACGATCCTACAGGAAATCGGGTTAACACCTGGTTGCGCGATGCCGACGATCCACGTCTCAATAGTATCGTTCAGCAACTCTTTCGCGTACTCCGGGGGTTACATGACTGAAGAGTGCGGGGAAATTGTTTTCTGGACGCTGCGAAAAAAGTTTGTCGCCAGTAGCGACGAGATGCCGGAACACAGCTCTCAGGTAATGTATTACTCGCTAGCTATCGGCCATCACGTTGGCGTGATTGATTGTCTGAATGTCGCCTTCCGCTGCCCACTGACGGAATACGAAGATTGGCTTGCACTGGTCGAAGAGGAGCAAGCCCGACGTAAGATGCTGGGGGTGATGACTTTTGGTGAGATTGTTATTGACGCCAGCCACACCGCCCTGTTGACCCGGGCATTCGCGCCACTGGCGGATGACGCGACGTCTGTGTGGCAGGCGCGTAGCATTCAATTCATTCATCTGTTGGATGAAATTGTGCAGGAACCGGCCATCTATCTGATGGCCAGAAAAATTGCGTGAGAAGGATTTCTCATTAATAAGGACTGTTGATGGCTATGTCAGACGAGGCGATGTTTGCCCCGCCACAAGGAATAACAATTGAAGCGGTAAACGGAATGCTCGCGGAGCGGTTAGCACAGAAACACGGCAAGGCGTCTTTATTACGCGCCTTCATCCCGCTGCCGCCGCCGTTCAGCCCGGTACAACTTATTGAACTGCATGTTCTCAAAAGCAACTTCTATTACCGCTACCATGATGATGGCAGCGATGTGACGGCAACAACAGAGTATCAGGGCGAGATGGTCGATTATTCGCGTCACGCCGTCCTTCTCGGCAGTAGTGGAATGGCGGAGCTACGCTTTATTCGCACCCACGGCAGTCGTTTTACTTCCCAGGATTGCACACTGTTTAACTGGCTGGCGCGGATAATCACCCCGGTTCTGCAATCATGGCTCAATGATGAAGAACAGCAGGTGGCGCTGCGTTTGCTGGAGAAAGATCGCGATCATCATCGGGTACTGGTTGATATTACTAATGCAGTGCTGTCACATCTTGATCTCGACGATCTGATCGCTGACGTCGCTCGTGAGATCCATCATTTTTTCGGTCTGGCTTCAGTCAGTATGGTACTGGGCGATCATCGAAAGAACGAGAAGTTCAGCCTGTGGTGCAGCGATCTTTCTGCCTCACATTGTGCGTGTCTGCCACGCTGTATGCCTGGCGAAAGTGTATTGCTGACACAAACGCTACAAACCCGACAACCGACCTTGACGCACCGTGCAGATGATCTGTTTCTCTGGCAACGCGACCCGTTATTACTCTTACTTGCATCTAACGGCTGCGAATCTGCGCTCCTTATACCGCTTACCTTTGGCAACCATACACCGGGTGCATTGTTGCTGGCGCATACCTCTTCCACTCTCTTTAGTGAGGAAAACTGCCAGCTACTACAACACATAGCCGATCGCATCGCTATTGCCGTTGGCAATGCCGATGCCTGGCGTAGCATGACCGATTTGCAGGAAAGTTTGCAGCAAGAAAACCACCAGCTTAGCGAGCAGCTCCTTTCGAATCTGGGCATCGGTGACATTATCTATCAAAGCCAGGCAATGGAAGACCTGCTCCAGCAGGTAGATATTGTGGCGAAGAGCGACAGTAC
>OLIE01000239.1_pt1 | contig 10131 bp, 10 predicted proteins | sample 1609661 | NCBI WGS metagenome assembly OLIE01 (sample SAMEA4350137, study PRJEB24818) | metagenome | biome: human; feature: gut; material: faeces | place: Denmark | collected 2013-09
CTCCCCACCCGCTGGATTTCGGTGTGGTTTCTCAATGTGATTACTTCCGTACCGCCCACCACCGCCAGGGCGTTGATTCAGGGGCTGAAACACGATCTGCTGGCGGATGATACCGCGCTACGTGCACTCATCCCACAACGGCTGATCGCTTTCGATGACGCGGTACGTAGCACGTTGAAAGAGGAGGAAAAACTGGTCAACTCCAGCGACTGGGGCTACGACGCTCAGGCCTTTGCCCGCTGGCGACCGGAGTACGGTTATTTTGCCAAACAGGCGGGGTTTACCGTTAAAACGTCCGCCAGCCTTGCTGCTTTATGGCAGGTAGTGAACCAAATCGGCGGTAAAGAGCGTTATTTCTTTGGCAATATTTTGTGGCAGACACGGGCGTTGATGGACCGCGCGATCGGTCATAAGCTGGCGAAAGGCCGCCCGGAGCGCGAATATTTACAGACTGGCGATGCGGTGGATAGCTGGAAAGTGATTGTCGTTGAACCGGAAAAACAACTTACGTTGTTATTTGGCATGAAAGCGCCGGGGCTGGGACGACTGTGTTTTAGCCTGGAAGATAAAGGCGACTATCGTACTATCGATGTCCGCGCTTTCTGGCATCCGCACGGTATGCCGGGGCTGTTTTACTGGTTATTGATGATCCCCGCGCATCTGTTTATTTTTCGCGGAATGGCAAAACAAATCGCCAGACTGGCAGAACAAAGCACAGATTAATCGACAAAACCTGCGTTATTCTTTCATGTTTCCCATTGCATCATGGGGGAAATCACGGAAGAATGCGCACGTTATTTTCTCAACAACAGTGGATTGATATGAAGGTACTGGTTACCGGCGCCACCAGCGGCTTAGGTCGAAACGCGGTAGAGTTTTTATGCCAGAAAGGCATCAGCGTGCGAGCGACCGGTCGCAACGAGGCAATGGGCAAATTGCTGGAAAAAATGGGCGCAGAGTTTGTTCCGGCGGATCTGACCGAGCTGGTTTCATCACAAGCTAAAGTGATGCTCGCGGGCATTGATACGCTGTGGCACTGCTCCAGCTTTACCTCACCCTGGGGGACACAACAGGCTTTCGATCTGGCTAACGTTCGCGCCACTCGCCGCCTGGGTGAATGGGCTGTCGCCTGGGGTGTGCGTAACTTTATTCATATCTCTTCCCCCTCCCTGTACTTCGATTATCACCACCATCGCGATATTAAAGAAGATTTTCGCCCTCACCGCTTCGCCAACGAGTTTGCCCGCAGCAAAGCAGCCAGCGAAGAAGTGATCAATATGCTTTCGCAGGCGAATCCACAAACGCGCTTTACTATTCTGCGCCCACAAAGTCTGTTCGGACCGCACGATAAAGTCTTTATTCCCCGTCTGGCGCATATGATGCACCACTACGGCAGTATTCTGTTACCGCATGGCGGCAGTGCGCTGGTCGATATGACCTACTATGAAAATGCCGTGCACGCAATGTGGCTGGCAAGCCAGGAAGCCTGCGATAAGCTACCTTCCGGGCGTGTGTACAACATCACCAACGGCGAGCATCGCACACTGCGCAGCATCGTGCAGAAGCTGATCGACGAGTTGAATATTGACTGTCGTATTCGTTCCGTCCCCTACCCGATGCTGGATATGATCGCCCGCAGCATGGAGCGTTTAGGCCGCAAGTCAGCAAAAGAGCCGCCGCTGACCCACTACGGCGTCTCCAAGTTGAATTTTGACTTTACGCTGGATATTACGCGTGCGCAGGAAGAGTTAGGTTATCAGCCGGTCATCACCCTGGATGAAGGTATCGAGAAAACTGCCGCCTGGCTACGCGACCACGGAAAACTGCCGCGCTAATCCTGCCCGTATTTCTCCAGCAATGCTTCGGCAATCGCCTGAGTTTCTGCATCCGCTTCGCCGTTATATAACGTCGGGCGGAAATGCATCTGGAATGCCATAATCACGCGCCGCTGCTCGCGCGGTGTCATATCAGGTTTAACGTCATAACCGTAGCGCGCCAAAAGCTCCAGCAATGACGCGGTATCTACCGGTGTGTGCGGCGCGCGCCCGGCAAGGTAAAAGTTAACCCGCTGCGCATCCGGCCAGGCACCAATCCCCTGCTGCGCCAGTTGCTGCCAGGGAAATAATGGCCCCGGATCGTCTTTGCGCTGCGGTGCGATATCCGCATGTGCCACTACGTTTTCCGGCTTGATGTGATAACGGGCAATAATATCTTTCGCCAGTGGAATAAGCGCCTGAATCTGTGCCGGTTCAAACGGGGCAAAATATTTCACTCCGGCCGATTTTTGCCAGCCACGGTTTTCCAGCTCAATGCCAATAGAGGTGTCGTTAAGGCGCGTTGCCCCGCGCCAGGCGCTAATCCCCGCATGCCAGGCCAGTTCTTGTTCCGGCACCAGTTGCCAGATGCGCGGTTTACCGTTGTATCGCGGTGGTACCGCAGGGACCAGATAATGCGAGCTGACCTGCTTATCGGTCAGTGTCGCCAGCGAGCTATCAAAATCATCTGCGGTGTAGTGGATCACCAGCACTTTAATGCGCGGATACGCCGCCTGCGCCTGGCGTCGGGTATCAAGCTGATATCCCTCTTTCTCGACAATGCCTTTTTCGCCTGCACACCCTGCCAATAACAGAGCGGCAGCGACCAGCCAGAAGAATCTTCTCATCGACGCGTTTTCACCGCCGTACCGCTGACGCTAACCATCAGCATACTGCCGTTTTGCCCGACCGTTTCGTAGTCGATATCAATACCGACGACGGCATCGGCCCCCAGCGCCCGCGCCTGGGAGCCTAATTCCTCAAAGGCGATCTCCCGTGCTTTACGCAGTTCTTTTTCATACGCACCGGAACGTCCGCCAACGATATCGCGGATACCGGCAAAGAAATCACGGAAAATATTGGCACCTAAAATCGCTTCGCCGGTCACCACACCGCAATATTCAACGATGGTCTGGCCTTCCAGAGTTGGGGTTGTAGAAAATTGCATGATCGATCTCCTTGTTTGCTAAGCCTTCGATCTCAAAAGCATTATCAGACTGATACGCTATTATTGAAAGGATATCATTATTATCGTAGAACGCTTTCAGAGCGATCGCTTATAAGGAAATCATTATGCGCTACAGCAAATTGACAATGCTTATCCCCTGCGCACTGCTCCTCAGTGCCTGCACCACAGTCACTCCAGCTTATAAAGATAACGGCACACGCAGTGGTCCTTGCGTTGAAGGAGGCCCGGATAACGTGGCCCAGCAATTTTATGACTACCGCATTTTGCACCGCAGCAACGACATCACCGCCTTGCGCCCTTATCTGAGCGACAAACTGGCGACACTGCTTAGCGATGCCTCCCGGGATAATAACCATCGGGAACTACTGACCAACGATCCATTCTCCAGTCGAACCACCTTGCCAGATAGCGCCCACGTTGCCAGTGCATCGACTATCCCTAATCGTGATGCCCGTAACATTCCATTGCGCGTGGATCTCAAACAGGGTGACCAGGGTTGGCAGGATGAAGTGTTAATGATTCAGGAAGGCCAGTGTTGGGTCATCGACGATGTGCGTTACTTAGGCGGTAGCGTTCATGCCACGGCGGGTACGCTCCGTCAGTCCATCGAGAATCGCTAACGCCTTGATCAACCAATAAACCCCGTAAATTGTCCGGCATTTCGTGAGGAATGCCGACATTTATGCTCGCCGACCACCGCCCCCGTTATTTTGTGCTATGTTTATTGAATAATGCGCTTTGCTTTTAACTTTTAAAGCAGAAATATTGCATAATTATTCTGTCAAAGGTACTATCTTCGACCTCAATAGCTATCAGACTGCCAGTATACGAGTGTCAATGAGTATTCAATTAAACGGCATTAATTGCTTCTACGGCGCGCATCAGGCGCTGTTCGATATCACGCTGGATTGCCCACAGGGCGAAACGCTGGTGTTACTTGGCCCCAGCGGCGCGGGTAAAAGCTCGCTGCTGCGTGTACTCAATCTGCTTGAGATGCCGCGCTCCGGTACGCTCAACATTGCAGGCAACCATTTCGATTTCACCAAAACACCCTCTGACAAAGCGATTCGCGATTTGCGTCGTAACGTTGGCATGGTGTTTCAGCAATACAACCTGTGGCCGCATCTGACCGTGCAGCAAAACCTGATTGAAGCGCCCTGCCGTGTACTGGGGTTGAGTAAAGATCAGGCGCTGGCCCGTGCAGAAAAACTGCTGGAACGTCTGCGTCTCAAACCTTATAGCGATCGTTACCCGCTGCATCTTTCTGGTGGTCAGCAGCAGCGTGTTGCTATTGCCCGTGCGTTGATGATGGAACCGCAGGTACTGCTGTTCGATGAACCGACCGCCGCACTGGACCCGGAAATTACGGCACAAATCGTCAGCATCATTCGTGAGCTGGCAGAAACGAATATTACCCAGGTGATCGTCACCCACGAAGTTGAAGTGGCGCGTAAAACCGCCAGCCGAGTGGTGTATATGGAAAATGGTCATATCGTAGAACAAGGCGACGCGAGCTGCTTTACCGAGCCGCAAACCGAAGCATTTAAAAACTATCTCTCTCACTAAGATTCGGGATAACAACAATGAAAAAAGTTCTGATTGCCGCGTTAATTGCAGGTTTTAGTCTTTCCGCCACAGCTGCCGAAACCATTCGTTTTGCTACCGAAGCCTCCTATCCTCCGTTTGAATCGATTGATGCAAACAACCAGATCGTTGGTTTTGACGTCGACCTGGCACAAGCGCTGTGTAAAGAGATTGATGCAACCTGCACTTTCTCTAACCAGGCGTTTGACAGCCTGATCCCAAGCCTGAAATTCCGTCGCGTAGAAGCCGTGATGGCGGGCATGGATATCACTCCGGAGCGTGAAAAGCAGGTGCTGTTTACCACCCCGTACTATGACAACTCTGCCCTGTTTGTGGGTCAGCAAGGCAAATACACCAGTGTTGATCAGCTGAAAGGCAAAAAAGTCGGCGTACAGAACGGGACGACACACCAGAAATTCATTATGGATAAGCACCCGGAAATCACTACCGTTCCGTATGACAGCTACCAGAACGCAAAACTGGATCTGCAAAACGGGCGTATCGACGGCGTCTTCGGTGACACCGCAGTGGTCACTGAGTGGCTGAAAGATAACCCGAAACTGGCGGCGGTGGGCGACAAAGTGACCGATAAAGATTACTTCGGCACTGGCCTCGGCATCGCGGTACGTCAGGGCAACACTGAGCTGCAGCAGAAACTCAATACTGCGCTGGAAAAAGTGAAGAAAGATGGCACTTACGAAACCATCTACAACAAATGGTTCCAGAAGTAATTCCTGATGAATGAATTTTTTCCTTTAGCAAGCGCCGCCGGGATGACCGTCGGCCTTGCCGTTTGTGCATTGATTGTCGGGCTGGCGCTGGCGATGTTCTTTGCGGTATGGGAGTCGGCAAAATGGCGTCCTGTCGCGTGGGCAGGTTCAGCGCTGGTAACCATTCTGCGTGGCCTGCCAGAAATTCTGGTGGTGCTGTTTATCTATTTTGGCTCCTCGCAGCTGCTGCTGACGCTTTCGGATGGCTTCACTATCAATCTTGGGTTCGTGCAGATCCCAGTGCAGATGGACATTGAGAACTTCGACGTTAGCCCGTTCCTTTGTGGTGTCATCGCTCTGTCACTGCTGTATGCCGCCTATGCCTCGCAAACGCTTCGGGGCGCGTTGAAAGCGGTGCCGGTGGGTCAGTGGGAGTCTGGTCAGGCGCTGGGGCTGTCGAAATCGGCTATCTTTTTCCGTCTGGTGATGCCGCAGATGTGGCGTCATGCGCTGCCTGGCCTCGGTAACCAGTGGCTGGTGCTGCTGAAAGATACCGCGCTGGTCAGTTTGATTAGTGTGAATGATTTAATGCTGCAAACAAAAAGCATCGCTACTCGTACCCAGGAACCATTTACCTGGTACATTGTGGCGGCGGCGATTTACCTGGTGATCACCCTGCTCAGTCAGTACATTCTCAAACGCATTGACCTGCGCGCGACACGTTTTGAGCGGAGGCCCAGCTAATGTTTGAGTATTTACCCGAACTGATGAAAGGGCTACACACCAGCCTGACGCTAACCGTTGCCTCGCTGATTGTGGCACTGATTCTGGCATTGATTTTTACCATCATCCTGACGCTGAAAACGCCGGTGCTGGTGTGGCTGGTGCGGGGTTATATCACGCTGTTTACCGGTACGCCGCTGCTGGTGCAGATCTTCCTGATTTATTACGGGCCGGGCCAGTTTCCGACTTTGCAGGAGTATCCGGCACTGTGGCATTTGTTGTCAGAACCGTGGTTATGTGCGCTGATTGCGTTGTCGCTGAATAGTGCGGCGTATACCACGCAGCTGTTTTACGGTGCAATTCGTGCGATCCCGGAAGGTCAGTGGCAGTCCTGTAGCGCCCTGGGAATGAGCAAAAAAGATACGCTGGCGATCCTGCTGCCGTATGCCTTTAAACGCTCGCTCTCTTCTTATTCCAACGAAGTGGTGCTGGTATTCAAAAGTACCTCTCTGGCATACACCATTACGCTGATGGAAGTGATGGGATACAGCCAGTTGTTGTACGGACGCACCTACGATGTAATGGTGTTCGGTGCGGCAGGGATTATTTACCTGGTCGTTAACGGCCTGCTGACGCTGATGATGCGTCTGATCGAGCGCAAAGCGCTGGCATTCGAACGGCGAAATTAATGTGGCTGCGTACATTCGCCGGGGGGTTTTGTAGGTCTGATAAGACGCGCCAGCGTCGCATCAGACATCAGCACGGTGCCTGTGCCGGATGCGGCGGGGACGCCTTATCCGGCCTACATAGTGCATAAATTCTTATAATGAAGACGGACAACCCACTAAGTTGTCCGTCTTTTTTATTTCATTTAAATTATTTAATCATGTTTATTGCATATAAATTCACTTGATGGCATTGTTATCCCATGCCGCAGACACGGCCAAAAATCATAAGATTGACAGACGGGAGTTCCATCATGAAAAAGTTAGTTCTTGCCGCTTTACTTGCTTCCTTTACTTTCGGTGCTTCTGCCGCAGAGAAAATCAATTTTGGCGTTTCAGCCACCTATCCACCCTTTGAATCTATAGGTGCTAATAATGAGATTGTCGGCTTTGATATCGATCTGGCAAAAGCCTTGTGCAAACAAATGCAGGCAGAATGTACTTTTACTAATCACGCGTTCGACAGCCTGATCCCGTCCCTGAAATTCAGAAAATATGACGCCGTAATCTCCGGTATGGATATCACCCCGGAGCGTAGCAAACAGGTATCGTTTACCACGCCCTACTATGAAAACTCAGCCGTCGTGATTGCCAAAAAAGATACCTACAAAACGTTTGCCGATCTGAAAGGCAAACGTATTGGGATGGAAAACGGTACTACGCACCAGAAATATATTCAGGATCAGCACCCGGAAGTGAAAACTGTCTCTTATGACAGTTATCAGAATGCCTTTATCGATCTGAAAAATGGTCGTATTGATGGGGTATTTGGTGACACAGCGGTGGTAAACGAATGGCTGAAAACCAATCCACAACTTGGTGTTGCTACTGAGAAAGTGACCGATCCGCAATATTTTGGCACCGGCCTGGGCATCGCTGTACGTCCGGATAACAAAGCCCTGCTGGAAAAACTGAATAACGCGCTGGCAGCAATTAAAGCTGACGGTACTTATCAAAAAATCAGTGACCAGTGGTTCCCACAGTAAGATTCAGAAAGCCGCAACCGCGGCTTGAGACTGATGACAAAGGTAAAATTGCCTGATGCGCTACGCTTATCAGGCCTACATGGCCCATGCAATGTATTGAATTTGCACGCTTTTGTAGGCCGGATAAGGCGTTTACGCCGCATCCGGCATAAACAACGCGCACTTTGTCAGCAATCTGAAGCCGCACATGCGGCTTTTTTATTGCTTCACCAGCAGCGTCAGCACTTCATAGTGCGCGGTATGCGGGAACATATCGAAAAGCTGCACCCGTTCAATACGAAACCCAGGCAGTTCGCGGATATCTTTCGCCATAGTTTGGGCGTTACAGCTGGAGTAGATGATAAAACGCGGTGCCATCGTTGAGAGATAATCACACAGCGGTTTACCAATGCCGCGGCGCGGCGGGTTAACCAGCACCAGCTCCGGCACATCCCCCTGAGCGGTGGCAAACTGAGTGGAGTCCAGCGCCTGAAATTGCAAACGCGTTAAGCCCAGTTCAGCGGCTGACTGCTTTGCACAGGCAATGGCCTCTGATGCAATTTCGATCCCGGTTAACTGCATGTCAGGCGTCGCGCAGTGTAAACCAAAGCCCCCCACACCGCAGAACAGATCCCACATATGTTTAACCGGCAGCTGTCGTACCCAGTCGCGCGCGGTGGCGTACAACTGGCTGGCGACCGCCGGATTAGTCTGGAAGAAACTTTGCGGACGGATCCACAGCGGTACGTCATTAAAACGCTCCGCCAGTGCCTGTTGTTCGGTCAGGTAGATCTCCGTCTCCCCTTCCATAATCGCCATATGTACCGGCTGAATATTGACGGTAATAACTTTCAGCTGCGGTAGTTGTTCGTGTAACCACGGCAGCGCCTTACGCAGTTGCGCCAGCTTGGTATCAGAACGCAGTACAAAGCGCAGCATCATGCCTCCATCACTCTGGCTTTCAGTCAGCAGAATGTATTTCAGTTCGCCACGCTTACGCGCCACGTTGTAGGGCGTTAACCCCGCTCGGGCGATAAACGGTTTTAGCGCCGCAAAAACGGGCGCAAATGAGGCAGGATAAAGCGGGCAGTCACAAAGGTCTTCTGGTGTGCCATCGCGATGCAGCATACCGAGCAGTGGTTTTTCAACGCTACCACTCACCACCATTTTGGCTTTATTACGAAACCCTTGTTCCGGGCCTGACACCGGCGCGCACCATTCCTCAACCGGAAAGTCGGCGAGCAGATTTTTAAGATCGGCGGTTTTAGCGGAGAGTTGCTCTGGAATCGGCTGCATTATCCACTGACAGGAACGACAGCCGCCTCTAACAGATCATCCATCGGTGGGCGCACCTGAATCGTCAGACGATGCGTCTTGCCATCATAAATCGGAAACAGCGGTACAACGCGCGCACGGCACACTTTCATCAAACGACCAATCGCGGGCAACGTCGCTTTATAGGTGGCAAAGAAATCCACAAATTCGCTGTGCTCTGGGCCATGATCCTGATCGGGTAAATAATATCCCCAGTACCCCTGACGTACCGACTGGATGAATGGTTTAATACCGTCATTTCTCGCATGCAGACGACCGCCAAAGCGACGACGCACCGTGTTCCAGACATAATCAAAAACCGGGTTGCCCTGATTATGGAACATCGCTGCCATTTTCTGCCCTTGCGAGGCCATCAGCATGGCAGGAATATCGACGGCCCAACCGTGCGGCACCAGAAAGATAACTTTCTCGTTATTACGCCGCATCTCTTCGATGATCTCCAGCCCTTGCCAGTCAACGCGCGGCTGAATTTTCTCCGGCCCGCGTATTGCCAACTCAGCCATCATTGCCATCGCTTGCGGCGCGGTGGCAAACATCTCATCAACAATCGCTTCGCGTTCAGCTTCACTACGTTCTGGAAAGCAGAGCGACAGATTGATTAACGCACGACGGCGTGAGCTTTTTCCCAGTCGTCCGGCAAAACGTCCCAGCCGTGCCAGAATGGGATCACGGAACTTTGGCGGCGTTAAAGCGATACCCGCCATCGCTGCTACGCCCAGCCATGCTCCCCAGTAGCGCGGGTGGCGAAAGGATTTATCAAACTCAGGAATGTATTCGCTATTATTTTTTTTCGTTTCCATGCTTTTCCAGTTTCGGATAAGGCAAAAATCAATCTGGTGATAGTGTAGCGGCGCAACTTGCCCCGCACCAAATAAAAAAAGCCGGTACTGACTGCGTACCGGCTGCGAATGGATGTTAATTAATCAAACCGTAGCTGCGGCACAATCTCTTTGGCCTGCGCCAGGAATTCGCGACGATCGGAGCCGGTCAGCCCTTCGGTACGCGGCAGTTTTGCCGTCAGCGGGTTTACGGCCTGCTGGTTTATCCATACTTCATAGTGCAGATGCGGCCCGGGTGAACGTCCGG
>OLIE01000241.1_pt1 | contig 10048 bp, 12 predicted proteins | sample 1609661 | NCBI WGS metagenome assembly OLIE01 (sample SAMEA4350137, study PRJEB24818) | metagenome | biome: human; feature: gut; material: faeces | place: Denmark | collected 2013-09
TTTATCCCCCAGCAGGGTTGGCGAACCCTCTTTTTCAACATCCGGTTCGAACGAGGAAAGCTCGTCATAACAGACCACGTCCACGGATTTTTCACGGTAGTTTTTGGCGGCAGCGCCGCCCAGGCACCAGAAACCGACGCCCGATGAAAAGCGTTTCAGCGTGAGAGTATTGTCACGATGTTTACGACCCAGCCATGGGGAAAGGTCTTTCAGGCATGGCACGTTCCGAATCGTCGCCTCCACGTGAGACTTCATAAAATCTTCAGCGGCAGAATCCGTGGGCTGAAAAAGCAGACTGTTTCGGGATTTATGCTCAATAAAATACCCGACCACCCCCAGCAACATCTTTGTATAGCCAACACGGGCAGATTTAATCAGATTAACAGTGCGGATCTGATCATTCCCCATGCTGTTCATGATGGCGATCTGGAATGGCAGCGTTTTCCATTCGCCCTCACCATATGAAGATTCTTTAGGCAGATAATAATTTTGATCAGCCCATTCAACTGGCGTCACCGGCAATGCCCTTATCAGGGGCTGTAATGCAGTTGTGACAGCGCTCATCATATTATTCAGTTGTTGCTCTGATATATTCATCAAGTAAATCCGGTAATTTATCCCCTGCCCGCGCACACTGATTTGCCCCCTTAGCAATAAGGGTTTTCAGATGGTCAAGATGGCGCGGTGTTAAATCAGGAAACTGTCGCTGCATGGATAAAGGGATGGAATCAAGCGTACTGGATAACGCCATTGCCAGCTTACTGAGGGCAAAAATACAGAACCCGGTGTCAATCAGTTTTCCTTTTGACACCTCATTTTTTAACTGCTGTGTAACAGCCTGTTCTGCTGTCAGTTCCCATCTGGCAATAAGCAATTTCTCTTCATAGTCTTCTTCGCTATCGCCATCAGGCACATCGTTTTTACTTCTTCTCAGATACGATATGTAAAAATCGCGCCAGGCATCCAGATCCAGTTGCCCTCGCTTATTCGAGACCGGGGCACCCGGTAATTTCTGCAATCTGCGAAGCTGGCGATCGGTCAGACTCAAATGCCTGGCAACTTCAGTCTGCGTAGCCACTCCTCACCTCGCAAAAACTCTCACCTCACAATCACAACAAAACCGGTCATGTCCGGTTTACATGTCTGTTTTTTGTTCATGTCCGGTTCACAGAAGACCTGTTTTTATATTTTTCATATAGTTAACTTGAAGAGAAACCGGACATGGATCCCGGAAAATTTTCATAAATAGCGAAAACCCGCGAGGTCGCCGCCCCGTAACCGGTCGGATCGCCGGAAAGGACCCACGAAATGATAATAATTATCATCTATATAAGGTTTATCACAACATGTGTGTACGCCATCAAACCACGAGAAATAATCAATTATGACGCAGGTATCGTATTAATTGATCTGCGTCAAATTAACGTAAAAGCAACTTCAGATAATACAAATCAGCAACACTGAATATGGGGAAACATTATGTCATCAAAGAACAGAACCCGCAGAACAACAACCCGCAACATCCGATTTCCAAACCAGATGATTGAACAAATTAACATCGCTCTTGATCTGAAAGGTTCAGGAAACTTTTCAGCGTGGGTTATTGAAGCCTGCAGAAGAAGGCTGTCAACAGAGAGTTCGGGTATGAATTACATAATTAAGTAACATGGTGTTCACAGAACACGCAGTTACCGGACACATCAGTTTTCCATTCGCTCCCCGGCAGTACAGGCTTCCCCTCTGACGGGATAGCCTGAAAAAATAACACAGAAAATTATTTGTTATAATTAATATAACTTACTCAAAAAAAAGCGACGAGAAAATCAGCATCAACGAACAATAAGCGCCAATACGTGATAACAAATGGCAGCCATATTTATCTGCAGTATAAGCAATGGACAGGATAACCACACCAGAAACCGTCAGCATAAAATCCATTTGAACTTCCCCGGACAAAATCGACTCATCTAAAGATTTACAGCTCTTTTTATTATCAATATGTTAAAAGTAAAATAAACAGATGTTCAATAACACGAATACAAAAACGTGCTGAAATTCAATGAATCCATTTCTGTGTCATCAATTAATAGTGATAAACATCCGGCTTCTTCCACCATCGCACCGGACAGGCGACTATGAGGGGACAACGCCGCGCTCCGTTAACGCGGTAAACCCCGGTGTGTATCGTTTTTGATTATCCCCGCACACTCGCGCAGAGGAGTCTCCCTGTCGGGCTGCGGTCTCTGTTAATGAGGGAATACAGCGACGATACGGCGCATCAACAAAACTTATTTCAGGCACTGAGTGCGGATATAGTCCTGTGCCCCTTCCAGTTGCTTGTGCATCGTCATCAGCCGCTCTCTGAGGGTGAAATAATCCCGTGTAACGGTGTCTGCCAGTTGGGGGCCGGTTGCATTATCCACGCCGGAGGTGGTGGGGGCTTCACGCACGGAGCCTGGACAGGTGGCGTTGATCCGCAGGCGCTTACGACCAGCGGCAACGTCAGCGCGAAGAGTTTCATTTTCAGCTCTCGCATCGGCTAATTCCCTCGAGTATCTGGCATCAAGTGCAGCAACATCACGCTGGCGCTGCTGCATATCAGTAATGGTTGCATTTGCCTGCTCCAGCTCACTGACTTTTTTATCGCGCTGCTCTTTGTAGGTTATGGCGTTATCACGGTAATGATTCAGCCCCAGACTAAGCGCACCACAGGCCACCAGCAGGGCAATGATGACCACGCACAGTACGCGGTTCATTTCACCACCAGCGTATCTGACCGATGAAATAACCGGAGGCCATAATCACAAACACCAGCCAGATAAGAATGAACTTCCAGGTGGATAATTTTTCAGCCATCACTCGAATCTCCCGAATCAGTTTGCTAAAATCAAACACACTTTCTCCTTTGACTTTTCCGGAGTCAGGAAACACAAAACCCCGCTTGGTGCCAACAAACGGGGTTTTTACTTTTATTCACTTACGTTTCGCCAGTTCGCAGGATTTCATGTTATCCGCCCGCGTGGCCATGCCTTATTTTTCAGCAAAATATTCTGCTTATCTGTCAATTCCCCAGCACGCCAGCGCACTCTCCTGGTCGCGACGGGATACCTGACCGTAACAGTTGTTTGAGCGAATACGGCAGTCTCTGCCACCGTCCTTAATCCACCAGCGAATCGCCTCACACGCCCCCCTGCGATCGCCTGCATTAATTCGTTTATAAAACGTCGACGGGAAACACTTACCGGGGCCAATGTTGTACGGACAGAATGACGCAATCCCCGCTTTCTGTGGTTCGGTCAATGGCACTTTGATGTTTTTCTCCACCCATGCCAGCGCCTTATTACGCTCAATGGCGTTAACCTGAGCGCATTTTGCCTTCGACAACTTCATGCCTGGAACAACAGGTTTACCATCCACCATGATGGCACCACGGCAGATGGTCCAGATCCCCGCACCATCACGGTATGCCGTGGTGTGGTTACCTTCCTTTTCATCCAGAAACTGGTCGAGAATGTCAGGCGCAGGCGCACCAGCGGCAATCAGCGCCAGAACGGCAGCCGACAGGCCGTATTTGATTTTGGTGTTCATGGATATTTATCAGGATTTATCGGCAACAGATAACGAGCCAGCTTATATACGTCCTTTAAGATAAGTCAGTCCTGGATGAAACCAGTAAGCCGGCACTTTTTTAAAGGGCGGATTATCAAAATCACGAAGAAGAGCCTCCCGCACAACTGCATCCTTGTCCGCACCACTGGCCAGCGCTTCAATCTCAGCAGCTATCTGCAGATATCCCATGCAACGACCAATGCACTTCATCAGCCCCTGCTTTTTATTGTTCTTCAGGTAATCAATGGCAAATTCAATGAGCTCCTCACTATGCTGGTGCGATGGCGGTGTTACTTTTCCATTTTCTGAGATGGTTATTTTCCCAGCATCACCGGATACAACAAAGGATGGCCGGTTACACTCCCATTCCAGGTCACTGAAATTATCATTATGAATACTGAAACACTCTGCGAGATTTCTGCTCATCACTTTCCGGCAATAATCGTAAAACGCAGCAAACTGCTCATCGCGGCGTTTTTTTTCAGGCTGCTGAAGATGCTCTTTCAACCATGAAGCGCAGCTTAGATTCGCCGCGCGATCAGGAATAGCTTCTTTCATTTCGTCTGCTGCAAGCACCTCATTTTTTGTTGGGGTGCTTTTTTTCAATTCAGCGATATAGCACTCCAGTTTTTCAATACGCGATTCAACATCATCTTTTTCTGACCGCAGTGTTGACGGCGGCATCTTCAGAGAACAAGTAATTCTTCCCGGTAGCTTTCCTTTGTAGGTTATCAATACATCCTGCGCATCTAAAATTACGGGGCGCTTTTCCGGTGACGGTTCATCCCCTTCGCATAACCCGGCAACAATATCCATGAAAAACTGCTTCGCCTGCTTTTTCGCCTCAGCTTCGTAAAACTCCAGCGTGGCACCTTCAGTACGGTCAAGACTAATCGCCACATCTGGCAACAACAACGACGGATGCCCGCCAATTTCAAGTGCCACAGTAACAGCAATCTTATCCGGGTAATTATTTATCTCTTTAACAACCAGTTCGTATTTTTTCTTCATCGCTTTAGTCTCCCTGCGCCGTCTTACGGCGGTCCTCCCTGATTTTGAAATACAGGTTAGTCAGATACGTCAGCAGGCCAAACAGCAGACTCCCCAGTACACCTATTGCCACCCACTGGGACGGAGAGACTTTGTCCAGCAGCTGCAGTAACCAGTATCCCGTCCCCACCGCTGACGTGGTGTATGACACACCCGTTGTGATTTTTTCCATCTGATGTATGTCTCCGTCACCGCCGACAGAAAATGAAAGTAAAGGAAAACAAAAAGCCGCCAGTGTCACCCACTGACGGCCAACTCCGGGAGCCGTGATTATGGCATTCAGGCTCTGCTAAAAATGCCAGATAACATTCCGACCAACCCCTGATTCAGGTTATAAATGACACAATATCTTGACAACATCCGTCACTGTCTGTCAGAAAATGTACTGCCAAATATAAGTATCATGTGAAGTACATCTACCCGTTTTAGCCAGCGTCCTTCAGAGTGGGCGCTGGCTTTTTTTATTATGCTGCCGGTGCATTTATCTCCAGCATCAGACTTTCTATCTCAACGCCATACGCTGCATTTTTTGTAACATCCGTCAGCGTCAGCGCATTCAGTCCCAGTGTCAGACTGTCTTTTATAACCTGGAATGCCGGGCCAGCCACTCCATTCAGTTTCGGAGTAACCGTGGCACTGCCGGCGGTGAACACCAGCTCCAGCGTCTGCCAGTCGTTACCGTAATCGCCGAACTCCCCCAGCTTCGTGTTTCCGGCTTTCCTGTGATGCATCAGATTCACTCTGCCGTCAGTGGTCTGAGTGAAGTACGACATCAGGAACGGATTACCGGTACCCGTCATCGCCACACCATCAGGAACGGGAGCATCCGTATACAGATAAATCCCCAGCCCGAACTGATTGTTGGTCAGTGCGCCTGACAGGCGGAACTTACAGGTCAGTCTGCCGCCCTGTGTCAGCAGGGTAATTGCGTCATCCACCGGATGCGTCAGGGACCAGGTTTTATTGCTCTGCTTGGTGATCTTAAATACACCATCTGACAACTGAATTCCGCCATCCTTAATGCTCCAGCCCTGCGCAGCAGCCTCTCCGGCTGCCGGCAGCAGGGAGATTGTGCGAACGGACGTATCTGCAGACGGACCCGATGGCGTGTTGCCGCCGGGCGAGGGTTTGATTTCCGGTGCCTTACCACTGATGAAGGCTGAGGTGCGCCCGGCTGCGTTCAGAATAGCGGTTGCCAGACGATCCGGAATAATGCTCCTGCGCGCCCATGAACTGAAATGTGTCGGGCGGTTTGATGATACCTGGTTTCCATTCGTTCTCGATGCCGCACCGTAATATCCTGATGCCGGAATATCCGGATCTTCTGCCGGCGCGTTAGTGGCGGTATTGACGCCGTTACCGTCTGTCATGAAGGGCACAAAATAAACGCCCTCACTCTCCCTGTTTTTATACCCGCCGTACACGGTGTCGTACTGGGTAGCGTATGTATTTTTCCAGTAATACGTCGTGTCACCACAAATCCACGGCACATCTGCAGCACTGCCACCATGGCACTGCGCGTTAAACACGGAGAGGTCAGCACGAAACTGTGTCAGCATGGCTGTAAACAGCGCAGGTTGCTGTGCGTGGGTGGCGGCGCTCATGTCAAACTCTCCCTGCATCCAGCACACCGCCAGCAACACATTTTTCGGGTTCTTCTGTAATGCAGCTTTAGTGCGCGCAATCAGGTCCTGATATAACGGTTTACCCACACCCCAGCGTGCCGAATCCTGGCTGGCCCCCGTGTCCGCACTGAATGTCCCCTCCGCGCCCTGGGTGAATGCCGAACCACCACGACAGCATGGTACCAGCAGGATCCCCGCGTTATTCGGGATATACGGGAGCAGTTTTTTGGCAATATGTAACCCCTGGCCGACACAGCCGTACTGCCCTTTGCTCAGGTCTGCCTTCGGATGATTCAGCGTACTCATATCCTGCACATCATGCAGGCAGTGGTCGGCCGGAATAATATCGTTATATCTGCAGGCAGCCCCACCCGGCGTCACTGTACTGCGGCGCGCCAGCTGTTTAATGCGCGGATCCGGAGCATCGTATGAATCCGGCAGCGGAAGCCCTTCACCGTAAGCCATGGCATTGGACTGCCCGGCCAGTACGATGACGTAGTACCAATCCGGCTCAGTTGCACCACTGACCACCACATCACCTTCTGCTGTAATCGCCTGCATCAGGGTATAAGGGGTTATGGCCACCGGACTACCAAACGGCTGCCAGCCCTCTTTCAGTTTGTGTGTCAGCTTTTCCGCAAGGTCTGACGGCGACGCCGCCCTGACAACATCATAATGTTTAAATGTCATTATTCCTCCCGGCCGGGATAGTGTATTAAATCAGATATGGAGTGGGCTGTAGTCCGGAAGCCTGAATGACACACGGGGACTACAGCCCAAGAAATGAAAAAAGGCCACGCAGTTGCGCAGCCTGATAAACCCTGGTTAAAATCCACACGATAACAACACAACAATATCAGTATCTCATGCTATTGCCCGAACCCATTCGGGCATTTTTTACCCATAAAAAATGCCCCTCCGGAGAGGGGCATGTTTGCATGCACATTCTTTTTCTTGCATGGTGCCGGGTGCCTCCCGGTGAATTCAGTATCAGCACCTGAATCCGCGATTATCACATATACCTACTTGCTGATTGCCCCTCCGCACAGGGGGATTCACCATGCAGTAGTATTTTTAATAAACAGCAAATAAAAAAATCAAGCATTATGCAGGCTGTTTCTTTTTATCACCGGCTACAGCAATACCACAATGCCGCAGACCAGCACCCCATCCGCCAGCACCGACATGATTCTGCTGGTGAAATCCACCATCACCACCAGAAACAGCAGGAGTGCAGCCACAGCCAGGCGCAGTTTTACCGTCACAGGTGATTCTCCAGACGAAGACCCAGAACACCGGCAATCTCTTCCAGCACCTTGCGCTCTTCCGGCTCAATTTCGCCGTCTGCCTCCGCAATGGCCACCGCCACATCCAGCACATCTTCCGCTTCACGCGTATCGTGTTTCACATCCTCGATCTCACGTAACGCCGCACGACGACCAGTTTTAAAGTTCGTATCCAGCTGACCGATAATGGTTGCGCTAATCGCATTAATTTCTGACGTAAACGCGTACAGCGCAGGCTGATTACGCAGTACCTGTTCGATCTTCGCTTTCTAGGAAGCCTCACATTCACCATCTGCACAGGCCACCAGGTATGCGGCGTTAATCACCACCTGTGCCAGATCGCGTTTTTCAAACTTTTTAATTTCCGTTGCCGCTCTGCGGGCTTTTTTTACCAAAAATACCAAACATCGTGACGTTCCTTTGGGTGGGTGAGCCAACGCCCGGGAGCGATCTGCCCACAGAGAAAGTCACACTGACCACTCCATAAGCTCCCCCCGAAAGGCTCTGTGGTTGGTATGCGCCGGGCGTGGTGCGGATACAAAAAAGGTCCGCAAAAGCGAGCGAGGGAAAATAAGTGTGGTGCGTTGTACTGGATTCGAACCAGTGACCGATTGCTTAGAAGGCAATTGCTCTGTCCGGCTGAGCTAAAAACGCAGAATACCGATAATGGACCGCCATCGGAGACTCGAACCCCGCGAAACCAGCTTCGAAGGCTGGCGTTCTATCCCGATGAGCTAATGGCGGTATGTGATGGTGGCCCTTGCTGGATTTGAACCAGCGGCCTGGCGATTATGAGTCGCTCGCTCTCACCACTGAGCTAAAGGGCCGGGCGCAGGATAATAACGTTACGAAATCAATGTTGCAAGCATTCAAGAATCACCTGGTTAAAAATTACCCTTGCTTCCTCCACCAGCGCATTCACCATGTCTATCCGAGATAAGTGGCACAAAAAAACCCGCTTGTGGGCGGGTTTTGTTTGCTTTTGCCATCACGTACAAAATCGGCAAAATATCAGATTTGCATGAAATATATGCCTTTCAATCTACTTTTGCAACACTTTGCTTTGAAAATGCCGCCTTTTGTTTTGAACGCGTTCTCATTACAAACAATAAAGCCTCACTAGCGCAATATTTTTTGTGCGCTGCTTCAGTATGCTGGTGGCGGTCTGTTCTCCCGGTATGATGTCGCTTTCACGGTATACGGAGCGGATTTTTTCCGCACGCAACCCCAGCGAACGACGTAATACCGCTTCCGGTAGCGCGTCCGCCACCTGATTGCGGACCGCCCACCAGGATAATTCAGCCAGAGATAATTCACGCTCCTGCGTACCGCTTATTGCGTGACGGATGATGTCAATCATCCAGGCGGCCAGATTCTGTTGAGCAAGTTGATCCAGTGAATCAGATGTCTGCTCCCGCAGCTGGTTGTCGCAGTGCCAGCACAACACCATCGCGCCGGTACCCGGGATTCACCTTCGCCAGCCAGAAACCAGGTGTGACCAGTTTTATCAACGACGCCATTTCTTTTGAGTTCCCACAGCTCGTTGACAGCCTCTTCACGACTGATTCCAAGGCGAGCTGCCACCACATGTGAAGAGGCTTTTTTCAGTGCTTTCAGTGCGTCAGATACGGTTTCCATTAAAATTTCCTCCGGACAAAATTACTTCACAACCCTCATATTGCTGACATTTGGACGCCAGCTATCCCAGTTAAACGTCACCCATCGACCACCGTTCATGGTCATGCGGTCCATAATCCTCTCACCAAGAAGCGTACTCATTGCGGCATGATTCAGGTTTGTTAACATCCCGACACTGCACAGTGATGCTGTCCGGCGATCAATTATCTGGTGTAATACCACCTGCTCGTTTTTCGTCTCCCGCTGAACGCCTATTTCATCCAGGACCAGCAAATCAACACTGCAAAGCTCCTGTAAAAATTTTTCCCCGGATTTGCCGTTGTCGTAGCTGTCATGCAACACGCTCATGACATCAGACACGGTGACGATAATCACGCTGCGCCCCTTCGCCATCAGCCGGTTACCCATCGCCGCTGCAAGGTGATTTTTCCCGGTGCTGGTTTTACCGCTGAACACAAAATTCGTGCACCCGGTCATCAGTTCGTCAGCTATGGATTTGGCCTGGCTCAGCGCGTATTTTTGCCCGTCGTTCTGCACCTGATAATTCGCAAACGAGCATTTGCTGTGCAGAGGCTGGATGCCCGAACGATTCAGGATTTTTTCCACCCGCAACTGGTGATTCTGGCGGTTAATCTCCTCGCTGCGTTTTCGTCCTTCAGCAAGTTGCCATTCCCGCCACTCCTCCACCGTCCGGTACGGTGGAACCGACGCCTGTGGTGCAAGTCTGCGAATACGTTCAAGAACCCCGGCTGCCGCAATGTTTTTCATGCCACATCACCCCCTGAATCCCGGCGGAATTTCGGTATCCGGTTCAGAAATATGATTCACACAACGCTGGTT
>OLIE01000243.1_pt1 | contig 10043 bp, 9 predicted proteins | sample 1609661 | NCBI WGS metagenome assembly OLIE01 (sample SAMEA4350137, study PRJEB24818) | metagenome | biome: human; feature: gut; material: faeces | place: Denmark | collected 2013-09
ATATAAAGCCGGAGGATTCAATGTCTCTTTCCTCAACAATGACGACTACCTTTATTCCCCCGAATATAACTGGAATTACGAAATAGGTACCAAACTATCATTCCTGAACAATCGGCTATCAGCTGATTTGAGCCTGTTCTATATAGATTGGCGCAATCAGCAGATAACCAATACTATTCCAACTGTAGGTAACGTAATCCGAAATGCCGGTCGCTCTCGTAATAAAGGCATCGAAGCCAGTTTTCAAGCTCGTCTGACGAAATCATGGATGATGTATATGAATTATGGATATACAGATGCACGATTTGTTCACTATCAAAAAGAAGAACGCGGTATCCTAAAAGATTATGAAGGTAACTATCTGCCTATGGTTCCCCGCCACACTTTCTCTTTGACAACCGGATATTCATTTTATGACATCTGTTCCTGGATCGACCGCCTTACCCTCAACGCCGGCGTATCGGTAACAGGTCCCATTTATTGGTATGAAGATAACCAAGCCAAACAAAGCCCGTATGCATTGGTCAATCTAAGAATTAGCATAAACAAAGGATGCTTTACATGGGAAGCCTGGAGCAAGAATCTCACAAATACCGACTACCTGAGCTACTACTTCGTAACCAGTAAAGCCTATGCTCAAAAGGGAAAACCCATTACCTTAGGTACATCAGTCAGCATCAGTCTCTAATCAAACGATATGAATCACATGCGTATAAACAAGCTTTCACCGCTTTCCCGGAAAACACTGAACCTCAGTACATTTTTTTGCTTATACATTGCACAAGCCATCCCGATGAGTTTCTTCTCTACAGCCATACAAGTACTAATGAGGCAAGCCGATTACTCTCTTTCTTCCATCGCCTTATTACAACTCATCAAACTCCCCTGGATATTGAAGTTTCTTTGGGCACCGCTTGTCGACCGGCATTGTATCACCCTAAAAGACTATAAACGCTGTATCATTACATCCGAAATCGTATATGCATTACTGATCCTGATGGTAGGCCTGCTCGATATCCAAACAGATCTCTACCTTATCATTGGATTAGTATTTCTATCATTGATAGCCTCAGCTACACAAGATATAGCTACAGACACACTTGCAGTACTCTCCTTTGGTAAGTCGGATAAAAGTTTGGTCAACAGCATGCAATCAATGGGTAGCTTCGGAGGTACATTGATAGGAACAGGTATATTACTCCTCGTTCTTCAGCACTATGGCTGGCATGTGGTGATACCATGCTTATGCATTTTTGTACTATTGGCAATTATTCCGTTATTGAAAAACAAACATATGAGAATAATACCCAAAGAACCTTCGAAACGGGCACAATTCACTGATTTTATCTGGTTCTTTGCCCGTCGTAACATCTGGAAACAAATAGGATTCCTACTACTATATTATGCCAGTATTATCGGAATTTTATCGGTGTTACGCTCTTATCTGGTCGATTTGGGTTATTCAATGAAAGAGATAGGCATTATGATAGGTATCGGAGGTACCGGAGCTGCCTTCGCATCATCTTTCCTGGCCGGATTACTGGTTCGTAAAATCGGGCGATATCATTCCAGAATACTATTTGCAATATTCATCCTGCTTACTACACTCTATTTTATGTGTATTTCATGGACAGTCCCTTCATTTTCAATGCTTTGTTTAGGGATCGTCCTGCTATGGAGTGCCTATGGAATGGCAACTATTGTAGTGTATACCACTTCTATGGATTGTGTACGCAAAGGATGTGAAGGAACCGACTTTACCATCCAAACAGTACTCACACACTTAAGCGGCTTACTAATAGCCTTTCTTAGCGGGGTGGTAGCCGATAGAACCGGTTACCACGGTCTCTTTATTTTCGAAGTTATATTGGCTTCCATATCATTGATCTATATATTTTATTTCTTCAGAAAAGAATCTCAACCCATTCATTCTTAACATATATGTATACTGAAATAATCAATAAATACAATGTACCGGTACCTCGATACACCAGTTATCCACCGGCCAATTATTTTGAGCCATTTACCAACGCCCGCTACCTGGAGGCTGTACAGCAGTCGAATCAGGCTTCAGAGCGCGCATTATCGTTTTACCTGCATATCCCGTTTTGTCGGCACTTATGCCACTATTGCGGATGCAATTCGTATCCCATGGCACGTCCCGAGATTATTGAGTCATATGTAGAAGCTTTGCATCAAGAGATAGATCTGATTCTTCCTCTGTTAGATAAGGATCGGCCGATCGCGCAGATACATTATGGCGGTGGAAGCCCCACAGCCATTCCCGTTGCTTTAATCAAAGAATTGAATGCTCACTTATTATCATCATTCCCAGCCATCGACCGCCCTGAAATAGCCATTGAATGTCACCCAGGCTATCTCTCAGAAAAAGACTGGCTGCAACTTACCGAATGCGGCTTTAACCGTCTCAGTATTGGTGTGCAGGACTTTAATATCGAGGTACTGAAAACAGTCAATCGCCGCCCTTCTTTATTACCGATGGAAGATATATTTATCCTGCTACGCGAAAAGGGAATAAGTATCAACCTTGATTTTCTTTATGGTTTACCCAAACAAACTGTGGAGAACTTCACCCGCAACATAGAGCAGGCTATTCTTTTATCACCCGACAGACTGGTTATGTTCAGTTATGCCCACGTGCCTTGGATTAATAAGCGACAGTTGCTTCTGGAGAAATCAGGCCTACCCGACAACCATGAAAAACAGACAATGTTTGACACTGCTGCCGGACTATTGCATAAATCCGGTTATCAATCTATCGGAATGGATCATTTTGTACGCCCCAATGACGAGCTGAGCATCGCCATGCAAACTAAAAAATTACATCGTAATTTTCAAGGCTACTGCACCCGGCGTACTACCGCACAGGTATATGGTTTGGGAGTAACCGCTATCAGTCAGCTTGAATCGGCTTATGCTCAAAATACGAAAGATATTCCCCATTACATCAAGACTATCAGTAAAGGCGAACTAAGTATTACCAAAGGTTATGCCCTTTCTCCAACCGAACAGCTCACCAGAGAGGTTATCGAAACCCTAATGTGCAATGGCTGTATCGATTGGAGAGATCTTTCAAAGCGCCTGCATGTATCGGTATCCACTTTAAAGGCTGCCACTGCCTACGATGAAAAAAAACTATCTGGCTTTGCCGATGACGGACTGATTTATTATACAGACGACTATCTTGAGATGACAACCGCAGGTTCGGCATTTGTACGCAACGTAGCGGCTTCACTTGACAAACTGATGCTCCACTCTCCACACTCATATTCAAAACCTTTATAACAATGAACCAGACAGTAACAGAAAATCATCGTTTGCGAGATACCATCATCATCGGTGCAGGTCTAACAGGTCTGACTACCGCCTATTGCCTTACCCGTAAGGGATGTGATATCGAGGTAATTGAACAGAGCCCCTGCGTAGGCGGCCAGATACGTACCTACCACGAAAATGGTTTTACGTTTGAAAGTGGGCCCAATACCGGTGTAATCTCCCACCCTGAAGTAGCCGAACTCTTGGCGGAACTATCCCCCACCTGCCGTTTAGAAACGGCCCGTGAAGCGTCCAGGCAACGCCTTATATGGAAAGGAGATCGCTTTCATTCTCTCCCCTCAGGACTGTTCAGTGCAATCACCACCCCATTATTCAGTACAAAAGATAAATTCAATATACTGGGTGAACCCTTCCGTGCAAAAGGAAACAATCCCGATGAAACGATTGGTGAACTGGTACAGCGGCGCCTGGGTATCTCTTATCTACATTATGCAGTAGACCCATTCATTTCCGGGGTTTATGCCGGTGACCCTATGCGATTGGTTACCCGTCATGCCCTGCCTAAACTTTATCAACTAGAACAAACTTATGGCAGTTTCATTCTCGGTGGTATTGCAAAATCATTTTCACATCGAAGTGAACGCGACCGGTTGGCTACACGAAAAGTTTTCTCTACTTATGGGGGACTTAGTAACCTGACAAAAGCATTGGAACAGGCCATTGGAATCAAACGATTCTCCCTGGGAGCTACTTCCACTTCCCTAATGCCATGTGAACAAGGATGGGTAGTTTCTTTCACAGATTCCTGTGGAATAGTTAACCGAATCCACTGCCGAAAGGTGATAACCACCGCACCTGCCTTTGCCCTCCCTTCACTTCTTCCTTTCGTCCCTGACAAACAGATGAATCGGATAAGTAATCTTACCTATGCCCCTGTGATGCAAGTCTCCGTGGGATTGCGTAATACTTATGGAAAAGAGTTTCATGCCTTTGGCGGATTGGTTCCTTCCTGTGAACAAAAACCAGTTTTAGGTATTCTGTTTCCATCGGCCTGTTTCGATAACCGTTCCCCCGAAGGAGGTGCATTATATTCATACTTCTTAGGCGGGACGAGACACCCTGAACTTCTAGAGAAAAGTGACGACGAAATTATCAGGTTGATAACCACCGGCCTGAATGAAATGTTAGATTATCCTGCCGGAATAGTACCTGATCTTATACGTATCTTCCGGCATAAGAAAGCCATTCCCCAATACGAAAGCAGCAGTACCGACAGATTTGCTGCGATCAATGAACTGCAAAAACAGTATCCCGGATTGGTGGTAGCAGGAAATCTCAAAGGAGGAATCGGCATGGCCGACCGCATCAAACAGGCTGTTGAAATCGCCCGAGAAAGATGAACGCTCACTTTCATCGGGCAGCTACATCTATAACAGCCAGAAAGAATAGTATTTATTGAGTATACCTAATATTTTCGTATAAAATCTGTTGAAAGATCTTATACGACTTATATATTCTTGCTTCATGGCACAAAGATAAATCCTTTGTTGATAAAGTCAACAAAAAAAAAGAGCTGCATATCATAGAAGATTTTCTTTCGCATCAGGGGCATGCTGAAAAATAGCACCTACTATCTGACAATCATCCAGCTCCTTACAATCGCCACAGGTATTATATCCCTTCTCATTTACACATTTTCGAATTGGACAATAATCATTGCAATACGCAAATTTCGCTCCGTCCGTACGACACCCCATACAATTTATGGTTGCCGGTGTAATTTCCGGTGCATTGTTCATTATGCTCCACTTTTGGGCGGTTTTCTCTCTTAATTCATTATCATCTCGAACAGTGGCTATACGGGCATCGCAATTTTCGCAATCTAATCCGCAACATGCAATTAATTGTTTCATCATTTCGGGTTTCATTATTCGACAAAAATAAGAATAAAAAACAAGAATATGAGCAGATAAGAGGCATTTGATTACCTTCTACTACGCATGATATAGATACGCACATGATCACCGCCACAATGGAAGGTAATGCTGCAGCACAGGACTTTCTCTCACATCTCCCTCTGAAAGCGACATTACCCTTTATACCCCGTGGAGTAGCGTTGCAATTTTCTGCTTTCCTTGCTCCTACGCATCTATCTTCCGAAAAGTTCGTTGCAGTCGTACTCATGACCAATTCCTTTGTTACGGTCTGCGAATGGCAGTAAACCGATAATACATAACAGCCCATCCATGACCGCCATGACCAGTATCAGCAGGGGGAGGTAAGTGATGCCTCGCAATACCATTTGTACAAAAGTATCTTGATGAAGAATCGGCACAAGCAATTCATAAGTAAACGGATTTTGGTTTATCAATTAACATGAAGTAAGCAATAGATAGATATCTCGATAAAAAAGTTCTCAAAAGTCCTTTCTTGCTGACTCCACATTTTTACAAAAAATGCAAAACAGGGATCAACCAATTGTCTTTATGCAAGAATAATGTATATTTATAAGAAATAAAGTAGAAGGAGGCAATAGGAAGTTAATATCGTAGAGACAAGAAACGAACTCACTGACAAGAGATAATTAATATCCTGAAAGCAGGAAGTTAACTTCCTGCTTTCAGGATATTAATTTCACGGAACGAAACTACATTAAATTGAAAAACAGAAAAAGAATCCAATAAAAAAGAAAGCTTTTTCTTCTGGAGTTCATTTACACACGTTTATTCTTTAAATAGCATTTTGCAATCAAATCGATTCTTCGATTTAACTTGATCACAAAAAACAGTCTATATCCTTTCTTAAAGAACACAATCTTTAAAAAAAACAAAACGCACGAATCATGCTATTGCAAAATCCATGCGTTTTTATTCTATTCCAATCTTTCAGGCCGGAAAAAATCGTTTCTCCGCATTTTCAAAATACAAAATGACAAATCGATTACTTATCCGTTATTCCACTCATGATTTTCAATGCTGCATTCAATAAAGTTTCATTCGTATTGCCAAAAGGCAAATAAGTACTCAGATAAGAATCTTCATTGTATTCGTATGTAGGTTTGAAACCGGTGGCATAATCTGACTTTTCTTCTGCATTGTATACATTGCAAACAACCAGATTCAATATAAACCGATCCGTTGGATGAACAAAAGGCTTTGTAGCAACATATTCCCCCGCCGTTTTAGTACCTATCAATACAACCTTCATATAAGGATTAAGACAATTGATAACCATCTCCGCCGCCCCTCTGGTAGCATTGGTAGTCAGTACATAAACAGTAGACAGGTTAAGATTGGCACCGGATTGGATAAGCTCCGGATTGAATGTCAAATCCTGATTTGCTTCCACGCGTTTATCACTGTATCTCAATAGAGCCAACAATTGATTCATCTTATCAGCCGGAGCAAGCATCGTACAGAGCAACTGGGCACAATCTAAACTGCCTCCGGTGTTATAGCGTAAATCTAATACAAACTCATTTACCCCTCCTGTCTGGAAATCCCGGAAGGCCCTACGCAAATCATCATTATAAGCCTGACTGTCTGTCGTCGGCCCTGCCTTAAATTCATTATACATCAAATAGCCTACCTTTTTCCCATTCCATGGAATAATCTCAAAACGGTGAACAGGCTTATCCGCCAAAGAACGTGAAGCGGGCATTGTCGTCTCTCCTATCGGCACCACCCCACCGGTTACCTCACCATCTTCACCGACAACTTCTTTATAAACACCTATCTGAAGTTGACGGGTACTTCCCTGCAGTAATTCTGATTCAACCTTTTTAGTGATATAATCTCCATTCATCATCATAATCCAATGACCACGCTGCAATCCGGCTTCTTCGGCAGGCGATCCGGGCACCACATAAGAGATTAAAGCGTTATACGCTGTATCATTATCAAGCACTTTATATAAAGTATAATCAAAACCATAGCTCGGAATGGGTTCATCCAGCAAGGAGTCGATCTTACTAAAGCCATTATCCATGGAAGCGACGGCTTTTTTCAGAAACGCTTCCGGTTTCTGGAAATAGTCCGGAGCAGCAGGTGATGGCATATCTCTATACCACAGATACTCCTGACGCATCACACTGTCTATCCAAATATCGCGTCCCGTCTCCGGATAATATTCCGGCCAGCGGTCTACACCACAGGAAAAAAGACTTGTCAGTATAAGAGTTCCCAGTAAGGGAAGTATCAATCGTTTTCCTCTTTTCATAATTTATAGGCAATCTTAATTTGCGCAAATGTAGTGAATACTTAGCTTTCATACCACAATTACGATATAAAAAAGATAATGGTGAAGTGAGTTAAAATGGAAAAATGGTATGAGAATCTGTAATTCGGATACAGCACTTTCTCTGATACCCGGTACTTTTGCATATAATATCAATGTAAAAATAGAAAAGAAATAAATATGACGATCAGAGAATTTAAAGAGCACGTAAAAACAAGGAAACTCCTTGATACAGAAGAAATCCATCAATTCATGAATATCATGAGTAACGAAGCGAGACGTATCACATTTCAACCAACACGACATATCATACGCCCAACGAGGTACGAGAATTGCTTTCAGAACTGTTCGGTTATCGTGTTCCCTCTTCATTTCGTGTATTTCCTCCGTTTTACACGGATTTCGGTAAGAACATTACTATTGGCGAAGATGTGTTTATCAATGCCTGCTGCCACTTTCAAGATCATGGTGGGATTACAATCGGTGACGGTTGTCAGATCGGGCATAATGTAGTTTTCGCCACACTCAACCACGGACTGCTACCCGAAGAACGCAAGTCCACCCAACCCGCCCCAATCGTACTCGGCAAGAACGTGTGGATAGGCTCCAATGCCACCATTCTTCAAGGAGTAAGCATCGGAGACAATGCCATTGTCGCAGCGGGAGCAGTAGTAACCAAAGATGTCCCGTCTGATGCCGTTGTCGGTGGAGTGCCGGCAAAGTTTATCAAAACAATCCGATAAAACAATCACTTCATTATAACATATATCATTATGAACAAAGTTTTTTTATTTTTATTATTCAGCTTTTTAACAATAACAAGTATGGCACAAGAAAAAATCAAACAGACAGCCGGACGCGATCAACTTGGTGATTTTGCCCCTAAATTTGCGGAACTCAACGACGATGTCCTTTTCGGCGAAATCTGGAGCCGCACTGACAAACTCAGTCTGCGTGACCGTAGTTTGGTTACGATCACTTCACTCATTAGCCAAGGTATAACGGATAACTCACTGACGTTCCATCTCCAGTCGGCCAAGAATAACGGTATCAGTCGCACGGAGATATCCGAAATCATCACACATATAGGTTTTTATGCAGGATGGCCGAAAGCATGGGCCGCTTTTCGGCTTGCCAAGGAGGTATGGGCAAAAGATACAACCGGGGTAGATGCAAAAGCCGCTTTCCAGCGTGAAATGATATTCCCGATAGGAGAATCTAACACAGCGTATGCACAGTATTTCACCGGTAATAGCTACCTTGCACCCATATCGCATGAACAGGTTAATATCTCCAATGTCACGTTCGAACCCGGTTGCCGAAATAATTGGCACGTTCATCATGCGAAGAAAGGTGGCGGACAGATGTTGATCGGTATAGCAGGCCGCGGCTGGTATCAGGAAGAGGGTAAACCGGCGGTAGAGATTCTTCCCGGTACAGTCATACATATCCCTGCCAACGTGAAACACTGGCATGGTGCAACAGCCGAAAGTTGGTTCGCGCACCTTGCATTCGAAATTCCCGGGGAAGACTCCTCTAACGAATGGCTGGAACCTGTGACTAATAAAGAATACAATAGACTCCCCCAATAATGACAGATCAATTATGTACAAAATTATATTCGTATTTCTGGCAATAATGGGCATAGCCACTGCATCATGTGCCCAACAAAAACAAGGCGCAAACAGAAAGCAGCCCAATAACAAAGTGCTTATAGCCTACTTCTCGGCGACAGGAACTACAGCAGGTGCTGCTGAAAAATTGTCTAAGGTTACAGGTGGAGAACTTTATGAAATTACTCCAGCCCAACCCTATACAAATGCTGACCTCAATTGGAATAACAAACAATCGCGCAGTTCGTTGGAAATGAATAATCCGAAGTCACGTCCGGCCATCCGGAAATCTTCCATAGATATCGCCGATTATGACGTGATTTTCGTCGGCTATCCTATCTGGTGGAATCTTGCTCCACGTATTATCAATACATTCATCGAGAGCTATCATTTGAAAAACAAGACAATCATCTTGTTCGCCACATCGGGAAGCAGTAGCATCACTAACAGTATGGCAACTCTGAAGAAAAGTTATCCCGAACTGATCTGGAAAGAGGGAAAACTGCTGAATGGAATGAACGAAAACGATATCCGCGAATGGATCAGTAAATTGGACTATTGACCAATTGTAGTTTCGAAGTCGCCTGTATAAGGGCAACAAAAAAGATTGCGGTATCGGAGTGCTAAAGATGATCCCTGCCTCATGTACGAATCATTTAAAACTGTACAAAACAGTTCAGACAGATTCGCGCATGGGGCAGATGCAGATTCAGACGCAAGAAATGAAAGAATAAGAAGGACAAAGAAACGAATGGACAATAAACCACTCTTCCTATTTTGCATTTCAGAATTTTTACGTATCTTTGTTTGCAGGGAGTTGTTTGATAGCGCAATACTTCAAAGCCTCTTGAGAATCTATTTTTCGAGCCGGTATCCTTCCTGCTGATTTATTAAAAA
>OLIE01000249.1_pt1 | contig 9932 bp, 8 predicted proteins | sample 1609661 | NCBI WGS metagenome assembly OLIE01 (sample SAMEA4350137, study PRJEB24818) | metagenome | biome: human; feature: gut; material: faeces | place: Denmark | collected 2013-09
ACATTAGATATATTAAATATTTTGGTAATATAGTTGTGTTTGCATTAATTATTCTTTATGATGAGCATAAATTCAAACAGAGGACCATCATATTTGTATATTTTACAACGATTGCTTTATTTGGTTATCGTTCTGAATTGGTGTTGCTCATTATTCAATATATATTGATTACCAATATCCTGTCAAAGGATAACCGTAATCCTAAAATAAAAAAAATAATAGGGTATTCTTTATTGGTAGGGGTTGTATGCTCGTTGTTTTATCTAAGTTTAGGACAAGACGGAGAACAAAATGACTCATATAATAATATGTTAAGGATAATTAATAGGTTAACAATAGAGCAAGTTGAAAGTGTTCCATATGTTGTTTCTGAATCTATTAAGAACGATTTCTTTCCGACACCAGAGTTAGAAAAGGAATTAAAAGCAATAATAAATAGAATACAGGGAATAAAGCATCAAGACTTATTTTATGGAGAACGGTTACATAAACAAGTATTTGGAGACATGGGAGCAAATTTTTTATCAGTTACTACGTATGGAGCAGAACTGTTAGTTTTTTTTGGTTTTCTCTGTGTATTCATTATCCCTTTAGGGATATATATACCTTTTTATCTTTTAAAGAGAATGAAAAAAACCCATAGCTCGATAAACTGCGCATTCTATTCATATATCATTATGATTTTATTGCAATACTTAGTGGCTGGGAATGCATCGGCCTTCTTTTTTGGTCCTTTTCTCTCCGTATTGATAATGTGTACTCCTCTGATCTTATTGCATGATACGTTAAAGAGATTATCACGAAATGAAAATATCAGTTATAACTGTGACTTATAATAATGCTGAAGGGTTAGAAAAAACTTTAAGTAGTTTATCAATTTTAAAAATAAAACCTTTTGAGATTATTATAGTTGATGGCGGCTCTACAGATGGAACGAATCGTGTCATTAGTAGATTTACTAGTATGAATATTACACATGTTTATGAAAAAGATGAAGGGATATATGATGCGATGAATAAGGGCCGAATGTTGGCCAAAGGCGACTTAATACATTATTTAAACGCCGGCGATAGCGTAATTGGAGATATATATAAAAATATCAAAGAGCCATGTTTGATTAAAGTTGGCCTTTTCGAAAATGATAAACTTCTTGGATTTTCTTCTATAACCCATTCAAATACAGGGTATTGTCATCAAGGGGTGATTTTCCCAAAGAATCATTCAGAATATGATCTAAGATATAAAATATGTGCTGATTATAAGCTTATTCAAGAGGTGTTTCCTAAAGGGTTAAGATCTCTATCTTTGATTACTTCGGGTTATGTAAAATATGATATGGGGGGGGTATCTTCAAAAAAAAGAATTTTAAGAGATAAAGAGCTTGCCAAAATTATGTTTGAAAAAAACAAAAAAAACCTTATTAAGTTTATTCCAATTTCAATAATCAAAATTTTATTCCCTGAACGTTTAAGAAGAGTATTGCGGAAAATGCAATATATTTGCCTAACTTTATTCGTCATGAAGAATAGTTCACCATATGATAATAAATAAAATCAAAAAAATACTTAAATTTTGCACTTTAAAAAAATATGATACATCAAGTGCTTTAGGTAGAGAACAGGAAAGGTACAGGATTATATCCTTGTCTATTATTTCAAGTTTGATTAGTAAAATACTCTCACTACTTTCTCTTATATTAACTGTAAGTTTAACTTTACCTTATTTAGGACAAGAGAGATTTGGTGTATGGATGACTATTACCAGTCTTGGTGCTGCTCTGACATTTTTGGACTTAGGTATAGGAAATGCATTAACAAACAGGATCGCACATTCATTTGCTTGTGGCAAAAAATTAAAGATGAGTCGGCAAATTAGTGGTGGGCTCACTTTGCTGGCTGGATTATCGTTTGTCATAACTGCAATATGCTATATTACTTCTGGCATGATTGATTGGCAACTAGTAATAAAAGGTATAAACGAGAATGTGTATGCAGAGTTACAACACTCAATTAAAGTCTTTGTAATCATATTTGGACTTGGAATTTATTCAAATGGTGTGCAAAAAGTTTATATGGGAATACAAAAAGCCTATATAAGTAATATTGTTAATGCCATATTTATATTGTTATCTATTATTACACTAGTAATATCGTCGAAACTACATGCGGGACTACCAGTTTTAATTGTTAGCACTCTTGGTATTCAATACATATCGGGAATCTATTTAACAATTAATCTTATTATAAAGCGATTAATAAAGTTTACAAAAGTTAACATACATGCTAAAAGAGAAGCTCCATATTTGATATTAAACGGTTTTTTCTTTTTTATTTTACAGTTAGGCACTCTGGCAACATGGAGTGGTGATAACTTTATAATATCTATAACATTGGGTGTTACTTATGTTGCTGTTTTTAGCATTACACAGAGATTATTTCAAATATCTACGGTCCCTCTTACGATTTATAACATCCCGTTATGGGCTGCTTATGCAGATGCTCATGCACGCAATGATACTCAATTTATAAAAAAGACGCTCAGAACATCATTAAAAATAGTGGGTATTTCATCATTCTTATTGGCCTTCATATTAGTAGTGTTCGGTAGTGAAGTCGTTAATATTTGGACAGAAGGAAAGATTCAGGTACCTCGAACATTCATAATAGCTTATGCTTTATGGTCTGTTATTGATGCTTTTTCGAATACATTTGCAAGCTTTTTAAATGGTTTGAACATAGTTAAACAACAAATGCTTGCTGTTGTAACATTGATATTGATCGCAATTCCAGCAAAATACATCATAGTTAGCCATTTTGGGTTAACTGTTATGTTGTACTGCTTCATTTTTATATATATTGTAAATTACTTTATATGGTATAAATGTAGTTTTAAAGAACATATCGATAGACAGTTAAATATAAGAGGATGAAAATGAAATATATACCAGTTTACCAACCGTCATTGACAGGAAAAGAAAAAGAATATGTAAATGAATGTCTTGACTCAACATGGATTTCATCAAAAGGAAACTATATTCAGAAGTTTGAAAATAAATTTGCGGAACAAAACCATGTGCAATATGCAACTACTGTAAGTAATGGAACGGTTGCTCTTCATTTAGCTTTGTTAGCGTTAGGTATATCGGAAGGAGATGAAGTTATTGTTCCAACACTGACATATATAGCATCAGTTAATGCTATAAAATACACAGGAGCCACCCCAATTTTCGTTGATTCAGATAATGAAACTTGGCAAATGTCTGTTAGTGACATAGAACAAAAAATCACTAATAAAACTAAAGCTATTATGTGTGTCCATTTATACGGACATCCATGTGATATGGAACAAATTGTAGAACTGGCCAAAAGTAGAAATTTGTTTGTAATTGAAGATTGCGCTGAAGCCTTTGGTTCTAAATATAAAGGTAAATATGTGGGAACATTTGGAGATATTTCTACTTTTAGCTTTTTTGGAAATAAAACTATTACTACAGGTGAAGGTGGAATGGTTGTCACGAATGACAAAACACTTTATGACCGTTGTTTACATTTTAAAGGCCAAGGATTAGCTGTACATAGGCAATATTGGCATGACGTTATAGGCTACAATTATAGGATGACAAATATCTGCGCTGCTATAGGATTAGCCCAGTTAGAACAAGCTGATCATTTTATATCACGAAAACGTGAAATCGCTGATATTTATAAAAAAAATATCAACAGTCTTGTACAAGTCCACAAGGAAAGTAAAGATGTTTTTCACACTTATTGGATGGTCTCAATTCTAACTAGGACCGCAGAGGAAAGAGAGGAATTAAGGAATCACCTTGCAGATAAACTCATCGAAACAAGGCCAGTTTTTTACCCTGTCCACACGATGCCGATGTACTCGGAAAATATCAAAAGCACCCTATAGCTGAGGATCTTGGTTGGCGTGGAATTAATCTACCTAGTTTCCCCAGCCTATCGAATGAGCAAGTTATTTATATTTGTGAATCTATTAACGAATTTTATAGTGATAAATAGCCTAAAATATTGTAAAGGTCATTCATGAAAATTGCGTTGAATTCAGATGGATTTTACGAGTGGGGCGGTGGAATTGATTTTATTAAATATATTCTGTCAATATTAGAAACGAAACCAGAAATATGTATCGATATTCTTTTACCGAGAAATGATATACATTCTCTTATAAGAGAAAAAGCATTTCCCTTTAAAAGTATATTAAAAGCAGTTTTAAAGAGGGAAAGGCCTCGATGGATTTCATTAAATAGATTTAATGAGCAATACTATAGAGATGCCTTTACACAAAATAATATAGAGACGAATCTTGCCTTTATTAAAAGTAAGAGCTCTGCCTTTTATTCATATTTTGATAGTAGCGATTGTGATGTTATTCTTCCTTGCATGCGTGTGCCTTCGGGAAATTTGAATAAAAAAGCATGGATTGGTTATATTTATGACTTTCAACACTGTTACTATCCTTCATTTTTTAGTAAGCGAGAAATAGATCAAAGGAATGTGTTTTTTAAATTGATGCTCAATTGCGCTAACAATATTATTGTTAATGCACATTCAGTTATTACCGATGCAAATAAATATGTTGGGAATTATTCTGCAAAACTACATTCTCTTCCATTTAGTCCATGCCCTCAATTAAAATGGTTCGCTGATTACTCTGGTAATATTGCCAAATATAATATTGACAAGGATTATTTTATAATTTGCAATCAATTTTGGAAACATAAAGATCATGCAACTGCTTTTAGGGCATTTAAAATTTATACTGAATATAATCCTGATGTTTATTTAGTATGCACGGGAGCTACTCAAGATTATCGATTCCCTGGATATTTTAATGAATTGATGGTTTTGGCAAAAAAGCTTGGAATTGAATCGAAAATTAAGATATTAGGGCATATACCTAAACTTGAACAAATTGAATTAATCAAAAATTGCATTGCTGTAATACAACCAACCTTATTTGAAGGCGGGCCTGGAGGGGGGGTAACATTTGACGCTATTGCATTAGGGAAAAAAGTTATACTATCTGACATAGATGTCAATAAAGAAGTTAATTGCGGTGATGTATATTTCTTTCAGGCAAAAAACCATTATTCATTAAATGACGCGATGGTAAAAGCTGATGAATCTAAAATTTTTTATGAACCTACAACTCTGATAGAATTGGGTCTCAAAAGACGCAATGCGTGTGCAGATTTTCTTTTAGATGTTGTGAAACAAGAAATTGAATCCCGATCTTAATATATTCAAGAGGTATATAATGACTAAAGTCGCTCTTATTACAGGTGTAACTGGACAAGATGGATCTTATCTAGCTGAGTTTTTGCTTGATAAAGGGTATGAAGTTCATGGTATCAAACGCCGAGCCTCATCTTTTAATACAGAACGCATAGACCATATTTATCAAGATCCACATGGTTCTAACCCAAATTTTCACTTGCACTATGGAGATCTGACTGATTCATCTAACCTCACTAGAATTCTAAAGGAGGTACAGCCAGATGAAGTATATAATTTAGCTGCTATGAGTCACGTAGCAGTTTCTTTTGAGTCTCCAGAATATACAGCCGATGTCGATGCAATTGGTACATTACGTTTACTGGAAGCAATTCGCTTTTTAGGATTGGAAAACAAAACGCGTTTCTATCAAGCTTCAACCTCAGAATTATATGGACTTGTTCAGGAAATCCCTCAAAAAGAATCCACCCCTTTTTATCCTCGTTCCCCTTATGCAGTTGCAAAACTTTACGCATATTGGATCACGGTAAATTATCGAGAGTCATATGGTATTTATGCATGTAATGGTATATTGTTCAATCATGAATCGCCACGCCGTGGAGAAACGTTTGTAACAAGGAAAATTACTCGAGGACTTGCAAATATTGCACAAGGCTTGGAATCATGTTTGTATTTAGGGAATATGGATTCGTTACGGGATTGGGGACATGCAAAAGATTATGTTAGAATGCAATGGTTGATGTTACAACAGGAGCAACCAGAAGATTTTGTGATTGCAACAGGAGTCCAATACTCAGTCCGTCAGTTTGTCGAAATGGCAGCAGCACAACTTGGTATTAAGATGAGCTTTGTTGGTAAAGGAATCGAAGAAAAAGGCATTGTAGATTCGGTTGAAGGACAGGATGCTCCAGGTGTGAAACCAGGTGATGTCATTGTTGCTGTTGATCCTCGTTATTTCCGACCAGCTGAAGTTGATACTTTGCTTGGAGATCCGAGCAAAGCTAATCTCAAACTTGGTTGGAGACCAGAAATTACTCTTGCTGAAATGATTTCTGAAATGGTTGCCAAAGATCTTGAAGCCGCTAAAAAACATTCTCTTTTAAAATCGCATGGTTTTTCTGTAAGCTTAGCTCTGGAATGATGATGAATAAGCAACGTATTTTTATTGCTGGTCACCAAGGAATGGTTGGATCAGCTATTACCCGACGCCTCAAACAACGTGATGATGTTGAGTTGGTTTTGCGTACTCGGGATGAATTGAACTTGTTGGATAGTAGCGCTGTTTTGGATTTTTTTTCTTCACAGAAAATCGACCAGGTTTATTTGGCAGCAGCAAAAGTCGGAGGTATTTTAGCTAACAGTTCTTATCCTGCCGATTTTATATATGAGAATATAATGATAGAGGCGAATGTCATTCATGCTGCCCACAAAAATAATGTAAATAAACTGCTTTTCCTCGGTTCGTCGTGTATTTATCCTAAGTTAGCACACCAACCGATTATGGAAGACGAATTATTACAAGGGAAACTTGAGCCAACAAATGAACCTTATGCTATCGCAAAAATTGCAGGTATTAAATTATGTGAATCTTATAACCGTCAGTTTGGGCGTGATTACCGTTCAGTAATGCCAACCAATCTTTATGGTCCAAATGACAATTTTCATCCAAGTAATTCTCATGTGATTCCGGCGCTTTTGCGCCGCTTTCATGATGCTGTGGAAAACAATTCTCCGAATGTTGTTGTTTGGGGAAGTGGTACTCCAAAGCGTGAATTCTTACATGTAGATGATATGGCTTCTGCAAGCATTTATGTCATGGAGATGCCATACGATATATGGCAAAAAAATACTAAAGTAATGTTGTCTCATATCAATATTGGAACAGGTATTGACTGCACGATTTGTGAGCTTGCCGAAACAATAGCAAAAGTTGTAGGTTATAAAGGGCATATTACGTTCGATACAACAAAGCCCGATGGAGCCCCTCGAAAACTACTTGATGTAACGCTTCTTCATCAACTAGGCTGGAATCATAAAATTACCCTTCACAAGGGTCTTGAAAATACATACAACTGGTTTCTTGAAAACCAACTTCAATATCGGGGGTAATAATGTTTTTACATTCCCAAGACTTTGCCACAATTGTAAGGTCTACTCCTCTTATTTCTATAGATTTGATTGTGGAAAACGAGTTTGGCGAAATTTTGCTAGGAAAACGAATCAACCGCCCGGCACAGGGCTATTGGTTCGTTCCTGGTGGTAGGGTGTTGAAAGATGAAAAATTGCAGACAGCCTTTGAACGATTGACAGAAATCGAACTAGGAATTCGTTTGCCTCTCTCTGTGGGTAAGTTTTATGGTATCTGGCAGCACTTCTACGAAGACAATAGTATGGGGGGAGGCTTTTCAACGCATTATATAGTTATAGCATTCCTTCTTAAATTACAACCAAACATTTTGAAATTACCGAAGTCACAACATAATGCTTATTGCTGGCTATCGCGAGCAAAGCTGATAAATGATAACGATGTGCATTATAATTGTCGCGCATATTTTAACAATATAACAAATGATGCGATTGGCTTAGATAATAAGGATATAATATGTCTGATGCGCCAATAATTGCTGTAGTTATGGCCGGTGGTACAGGCAGTCGTCTTTGGCCACTTTCTCGTGAACTATATCCAAAGCAGTTTTTACAACTCTCTGGTGATAACACCTTGTTACAAACGACTTTGCTACGACTTTCAGGCCTATCATGTCAAAAACCATTAGTGATAACAAATGAACAGCATCGCTTTGTTGTGGCTGAACAGTTAAGGGAAATAAATAAATTAAATGGTAATATTATTCTAGAACCATGTGGGCGAAATACTGCACCAGCAATAGCGATATCTGCGTTTCATGCGTTAAAACGTAATCCTCAGGAAGATCCATTGCTTCTAGTTCTTGCGGCAGACCACGTTATAGCTAAAGAAAGTGTTTTCTGTGATGCTATTAAAAATGCAACTCCCATAGCTAATCAAGGGAAAATTGTAACGTTTGGAATTATACCAGAATATGCTGAAACTGGTTATGGGTATATTGAGAGAGGTGAACTATCTGTACCGCTTCAAGGGCATGAAAATACTGGTTTTTATTATGTAAATAAGTTTGTTGAAAAGCCTAATCGTGAAACCGCAGAATTGTATGTGACTTCTGGTAATCACTATTGGAATAGTGGAATATTCATGTTTAAGGCATCTGTTTATCTTGAGGAATTGAGAAAATTTAGACCTGACATTTACAATGTTTGTGAACAGGTTGCCTCTTCCTCATACATTGATCTAGATTTTATTCGATTATCAAAAGAACAATTTCAAGATTGTCCTGCTGAATCTATTGATTTTGCTGTAATGGAAAAAACAGAAAAATGTGTTGTATGCCCTGTTGATATTGGTTGGAGTGACGTTGGATCTTGGCAATCGTTATGGGACATTAGTCTAAAATCGAAAACAGGAGATGTATGTAAAGGTGATATATTAACCTATGATACTAAGAATAATTATATCTACTCTGAGTCAGCGTTGGTAGCCGCCATTGGAATTGAAGATATGGTTATCGTGCAAACTAAAGATGCCGTTCTTGTGTCTAAAAAGAGTGATGTACAGCATGTAAAAAAAATAGTCGAAATGCTTAAATTGCAGCAACGTACAGAGTATATTAGTCATCGTGAAGTTTTCCGACCATGGGGAAAATTTGATTCGATTGACCAAGGTGAGCGATACAAAGTCAAGAAAATTATTGTGAAACCTGGTGAGGGGCTTTCTTTAAGGATGCATCACCATCGTTCTGAACATTGGATCGTGCTTTCTGGTACAGCAAAAGTAACCCTTGGCGATAAAACTAAACTAGTCACCGCAAATGAATCGATATACATTCCCCTTGGCGCAGCGTATAGTCTTGAGAATCCGGGCATAATCCCTCTTAATCTTATTGAAGTCAGTTCAGGGGATTATTTGGGAGAGGATGATATAATAAGACAGAAAGAACGTTACAAACATGAAGATTAACATATGAAATCTTTAACCTGCTTTAAAGCCTATGATATTCGCGGGAAATTAGGCGAAGAACTGAATGAAGATATCGCCTGGCGTATTGGGCGTGCCTATGGCGAATTTCTCAAACCGAAAACCATTGTGTTAGGCGGTGATGTCCGTCTCACCAGCGAAACCTTAAAACTGGCGCTGGCAAAAGGGTTACAGGATGCGGGCGTTGACGTGCTGGATATCGGCATGTCCGGCACCGAAGAGATCTATTTCGCCACGTTCCATCTCGGCGTGGATGGCGGCATCGAAGTTACCGCCAGCCATAACCCGATGGATTACAACGGCATGAAGCTGGTGCGCGAAGGGGCTCGCCCGATCAGCGGTGATACCGGACTGCGCGACGTCCAGCGTCTGGCAGAAGCCAACGATTTTCCTCCCGTCGATGAAACCAAACGCGGTCGCTATCAGCAAATCAACCTGCGCGACGCTTACGTTGATCATCTGTTCGGTTATATCAACGTCAAAAACCTTACGCCGCTCAAGCTGGTGATCAACTCCGGGAACGGCGCAGCGGGTCCGGTGGTGGACGCCATCGAAGCCCGCCTTAAAACCCCCCGCGCACCCGCGGGGATGATCAAAGAGCA
>OLIE01000258.1_pt1 | contig 9813 bp, 7 predicted proteins | sample 1609661 | NCBI WGS metagenome assembly OLIE01 (sample SAMEA4350137, study PRJEB24818) | metagenome | biome: human; feature: gut; material: faeces | place: Denmark | collected 2013-09
GGACTTCCGTGCGGTTGATGGTGCCGGTGAAGAGGGTTTCACCGGCAATCAGCTGATTCTGGTTGTTCAGATACAGCACCCGGAACTCTTCACGCTCCAGTCCCGCCATGTTCAGAATCAGCCATTCCCGTGCTGCATGCGTGGAGGTGAAGGCCACGCCGGGTTCATGAAGATGGCGATCCAGGGTTTTCAGGGCCCGTTGAATGAGGCTGCGCTCGCCGGGCGTCATCGCTCCGGGCAGAAAGGAAAGCTGTTGCATTATGCTTCTCTCCATTCAGTCGATGATGCGCATAATGGCGCTGCATTCCGGATGCTGCAGGGCGTAATCCCGCAACCGATAATAATGGACCGTCATGGCATAATTCTCTGTACGACAGGCATGATGACTGTACGCCATCAGACAGGCGGCAATGCCGGCGGCTGCCGGGCTCATTTCAGCGCGGTTGCCGTTCATGGCATTGAACAGTACCCATGTTTCGCCATCATCGTCATCCGGTTCGGGGGCCATAAATGCGCCACCATTGTTCAGGGTATACAGATTCCAGATACCACCGCAGTAGTCTTCACACAGACGGTCTATCCAGCCGAAGACACGGGGCTCCAGGGTCACCCACTGTGGAATGAGGCCAAAGTGCTGCGGCCAGAAGCTGATGCGCTGTTCATCAGGGACGGGAGTGGCAACCAGTTGAGACTGGTTATTCCCTGATGCAGTAGTTACGGAAACAGAAGGTGTGGTGGAGCTATGCGAAAAGGTTGTCATGAGATTATTCCTTATAAAAAGTAAATGAATGGAAGAATGCCTGAGGACTGGTACAGACGTGAGTCAGGGCTGCACTTTCAGGGAAACAGCATCAGCGCATGCTCTCCAGCAGCGTTTCTGCCATCACCCACAATGCGCGATTGAGCTTAATGTCCGTGTCGATGCTGTGAATGGCACGGGTGTGGATACGTTTTCCTTTAGCGCTGCGGCCGGAAATCCCGCCTTTCAGCATGTTCTCCTGGATGGTCTGATAAGCACTCCACAGGTCCTTACCGTAATCCTCCCGGCGTCGTGGTGTCAGAATGTCGGCAGTGGTGACTGGCTGATGTTTGTCACCATAACGGTAAGTCAGTGCCGCCTGTGCCAGCGCCTGGCGTGCCGGTGGCGGCAGGACCAGCGACTGCATGGCATCACGCTTCTCCTCTATCCGGTCAAACACGCCCACCACCTCGTAAGCCCCTTCAATAACTTTCTCCACTACGTCTCCCCGGTGTGGAACACGCACTTCCCCCAGAGACTGACCACAGACGCAGCCGTTCTGGCAGACGAACCTGAAGTAACCCGGCAGCATCTGGTAGCTGGAGGTACCGTCATGGGAGTTGAGCAGAATAATTTCAGGGACATGTTGTCCGGTTATCTCCCCGGCCCGCCGCAGACGCAGCATGTGTCTGGTGTATCCCCGGCGGCCCGGATCGCGCACGCGGGTCTGGCAGGCGAAGAATGGCTGAAAACCTTCCCGCTGCAGGCTTTCCAGTACGGTGATGGTGGGAATGTACGCATAGCGTTCACTGCGGGAGGTATGCCGATCTTCCCCAAAAATACTGGGTACATAGTGCATCAGTTCTTCATGTGTCAGCGGACGGTCACGGCGTATCTGGTTTACATGACCAAAACGACTTGCTAATCGCATGATTTGCTCCTTATGAATGAGTTAGCGGTATAAATGAAAAAGCCTCGTCTCCCGGAGAAGACGCGGCCTGACAGATGAAATGAATGACGTTTATTGTCTGAGAAGCCTTCCACTGGTGAGCTGCGTATTTTCATGGAAGGAGATCACCCAATATCCCCATCGGGATCGGGTAATAACCGGCCAGACTGTGATCAATTCAGATGCCATTTGGCAGTAAAAGGGTCTTCGGGCAATAAACGTGATGTACAACCCGGCATATCTGTTGCTCCCTGTAAGTAAAAGGCCCCGGTCATGATGACCGGGGCCTGAAGGGGAGTGACCTGATTATCAGAAAGTCACATTCAGCGTGGCCTGACCGTTATAACCTTCAGCGCTGCTGCCGCTGACGCTGTGGGCATAACCGGCCTGAACGCCCAGGGTGATATTTTCCCGGACACGGGCTTCCAGTCCGGCCTGCAGGTCCAGTGACGTGCCATTCCGGGACGGTGAGAACGTCATGTTACTGCCGGCGGCGGCTGTACCCATGCTCATGTCACCCCGGGAGCTGACGGTGCGGATAACAGAAGGCTGTACCCACCAGTTCACCGGCAGTTCACTCACACTGTGTTTTGCACTGTCGCGCAGGGTGTCACGGGATGAGGTGCCTTCACCAAAGGTCATATCGTTGTGGCTGCCCAGACGGAAACCGGCACGTACATGTTGTGCACTGCCATGCCCGAATTTCACATAACCGGCGTTATCCTGGCCGTCATCCAGGGAAAGTCCCTGCCAGGTATACTGCAGTTGTGGCTCCAGCATCAGGTTGTCAGTGATACTGAAGGGCAGACCAGTTTCCAGTGAGCCCAGCCAGCCCCAGCCCCGGGCGCGGAAGTCGTTATTGTCCGATGACGCTTTCATGCTGTGGTGGGTTCCCTGTGCCACAATGTCAGCCCACAGGCCGGAGGATGTGTGTACCAGATTCAGGTATCCGCCCAGACTGCCGGCATCATCCCGGACCGTGCCGGCACGGGAGCCGTCATCATTCTTAACATCAACGGAAGAATGGCCTGCAGCACCATACACTCCTGTCGTCAGTGACATACCGGCAACCTCTGTTCTCAGCAGGTCACCCTCCAGACGGACGAGGCCATAGCTGCCGCTGCTTTCCGGCGTGGCCCCACGGGCAATACCGCCGTTGTTATCGTGACCGAGATGACCGCCCTGAATGCTGAGACGGACGCTGTTATTTTCACCGTTTACACCGGTCTGATGGCTGCGGGAGCCTGCCAGAATCCGGTCATAGTCCATTGCCTGTGTCAGCATGGAGGCATACAGGGGGACTTCAGCACGATAAGCATTTTCACTGCGCAGGTACCAGTCTTCATCGCTGTCACGGTTCAGGGTGTAGTTAAAGGCGCCGGCCTGAAGCGGGCGACTCAGGGCAAACGCACCTTCTTCTGTGGTGGCGCCATTCTGTGCATCCACAACCCTGATACCCTGTCCGGAGGTTGCCACCCCGAGATTGCTGTTTCCGACATTTGTGAACGCAAGCCAGGTTTTGCCGGTTGCCTGACCACCATTAATTACCAGCTGGTCTGAGGCATTACTGCCATCAAGGCTGACACGCATATTGATGGTGCCGCCCTGGCCGGTGAGGTTACTGGTGGTCAGTTTATGGAACGTTACCGGGGAGTTACTTTTTGCAACAGCACGGCTCAGCGCGGCATCCGGTGTTGTCTGATTATCAAAGCGAATCTCCCCTGCGTTAACAATATCGCCGGTACTGACCACATCGCCATTCAGTACCATGCTGGCACCTTTACTGAGCTGTGTTCTGCCACTCAGACTTCCCCCGGCAGCCAGCGTCAGTGTTCCACGATATCCGACAGTGGTGTTACCGGCCTGTCCCCCGGCATTAACCGTAAAGCTGCCGCCATTTTCCAGCAGCAGGCCGCTGGCCTGACCGGATATGCCATCAATACTGAACTTACCGCTGGCATTGGTCCCCTCAACAGTGGCACCACTGTCTGCAATCAGGGCACCACCGGATGTCATGGTGACATCTGTTGCCTTACCACCGGCAGACACTGCCAGGGTACCGCCGTCATCCACCAGGGTATTCTGCGCTGAATGGCCCTCCAGTACATCCAGGCGACCGCCGGACTCCAGAACAACGCCGTCAGCCTTACCGTTTTCCACCGTGAAATTCCCCAGACGGTTGCTGCCAAGAACCGTTGCAGCAGTACTGGTGACCAGTGCGCCGCCCTGCTTCAGGGTGACATTCGTGGCTGTACCACCGGCGTTCACCTGCAGTTTGCCTTTCTGGTTAACGGTGGTGAAATCCGCCAGACCACCTTCCTTGATAATCTGCCAGCCGTCACTGTTCACAACAGTGTCAGACGTTGTACCGCCGTTGTGCACATACTGGTTACCGCCATTCAGCGTGGTATCCAGTGCGTGGCCATGTACCGTCTGGTCGCCGCCGGCATAAACCACCGTGGTGTTTGCCACTCCGGTGGCTACCACAATCTGACGACCATTTTTATTGATAGTGGTACGTACGGCATTTCCGCGAACAAACTGCCCGGTATCACCATTTTCTGCATCCGGTCCTCCTTCTGCGCCGGTATTCACAACGGTGTCTGTTGCCACTGCGCCGGGTTTGACGACCTGCCAGCCCTTATCATTAATGACGGTTCCTGTGGCTATCGCACCTTCATGCATCCACTGCTCGCCACCATTCAGCGTGGTGTTCAGTGCCAGTCCCTTCAGACTTTGTCCGCCTCCTTCATTGATTATTGTGTCTGTAGCCTTTCCCCCGGCACCTACAAACTGGAGCCCGCCGTTGCTGATGGTGGTATTACTGGCTGTGCCGCCATCCTGTACCCATTGCCCGCCGGTATTGGCCTCGTTATCCGGCCCATACTCCAGCCCGGTACTGATGGTCATTCCGTTGGTCGTACCGAAGACAATCTGGTTGTCATGATTTACCAGTGTCCCGCCGTTCACGATTTCCCCTGCCTGTACAACACTGTCAGCAGCCAGGGCCGGGACTGAAGTGGCGGTGGCAAGAGACAGCGCCAGCGCCAGCGCCACGCCAGTACGTTTCCCCCGTGAGCGGGCCAGTTCGGAAGCCACCACCAGGGTGCCCGTAATGTGATTCCATACCAGCCTGTAGCTGGTGTTCAGATGTCGTTTCATCAGCTTTTCCTTACAGAGGGTGAATAAAAAAGCCGGTACCCACAAAAGTGGATACCGGCAGGTACAAAACAGAGTTATCGGGCACAGCGATACGCCCCGGGCGTAAACGCTCTCACCCTTCATCAGGCAGAGAAGTATCAGTCCGTTGTGTGCAATTCCGTTTTGCATGATGAAGAGATTCAGCTGCCTTTTCGCAGGCCATTAACCACTATAAACGATCGATACCAGCGATCAATACCTGTTTTATTGATCGTTTTATTCTATTAATAACAAGGCAGCCACGCAAGAGAAACAGGAGGAGTATGAGGAGTTTGTGTCATGTTTTCAGTTGGTTAACGTAATGTAATCAGGCATTTCCCCTGGCAGAGTGTTCAGAAGAAAATCCAGTTCCATACCGCGCGGGCAACAGAGACCACCGAGTCACGGACGGCACGCAGAACCGTGCGTGCAACAGAGGCAATACAGACGCTCTCCGCCGTGTCAAATATCCGGTCCACCGCACCGGTAAACTGTTCACGGGCCTGCGAGCGGACAGACTCCGTGCGCAGCTCGTCCTGCAGTCGGGTCATCAGGGGGCTGGCGGCATGGTCGGGAAGTGCTGTCATGAGCGCACTGACCAGCGTATCCAGTTCCCAGCCGGTGCGGGCCGATACGGCCACAACCGGATGTACGGGCCGGAACAGCCGGAATACCGCATCTGTTTTCTCACGAATGTTCTGTTCCTGTGCGGGAGAAGGCTGAATACCTGCCATATCCCATTCATGGCAGGGTTCCGTTTTGTCGGCCTGCGTCACCACAAACAGCACCTGCTGATGTCCGCACTGCAGGATCTGTCGCCAGAAATACTCATCCACAGACAGGGCACGGTCATCGGCTTTAATCAGCCACAGTACCAGGTCCAGTTCAGGCAGAATGTCACGGTACAGGGCTTCATACTCTGCATCCCTGTCCCGGCTCTCGCCCACCCCGGGCAGGTCAGTGATAACCATGCTGTGACCGTGGCCACTCAGACGGAAGCGCCGTACTTCCCGGGTGCCGGCGTGAACATCACTGACCGGGGTGACCTCCCCCTGAAACAGTGCATTACAGAGTGAGGATTTACCGGCCCCGCTTTTACCCATAATGCCAATCACGGGTTCGTGACTGGTGAGTTTACGCAGATGTTCCAGGATGTGACGGGAAAGTGAGTAAGGCAGGGAGGAAAGCGGTTTTTCAATTGCCTCAATGGCATCAGACGGATTCATACATGTATTCCCGGTGAAAAAAGACAAAACCCCGCGCACCGGAAAGGTGGCGGGGGATTCACGGCGATAATATCTGTCTGAAATTGTTTTGAATCGATGGGATTGTTGCGTATTAACATGAAGGAGATCAGGACTTATCCGTTACTGGGTGATCTCCTTCCATGAAAATACGCGGTTATTGTTAAACAGCAGGCTGATTACTCCGTAAAGGAGAAAAATATTCATCTTGCAGCCTGATTATCAGGTGTGTTTATGTTTACTGAGGTGAGTATTTTTCAGTATATTGTCGGGGCAGTCAGTGGGAGATATTAAATTTACGTTTAGAGTTATCTTGCTTCTGCTGTGTATTTTTATAAGAGTGCGCACGTAATGATATCTGTTGATACCATGTTGTTAAGTGTTTCCCTTCCGGGTCATGCGTACTTGCAAAATGGCATCTGAATCGATCACGGTTTGGCCAAACCGTGATCGAATAGAGAGGAATACGCACGTAATGATTAAATGCTTTTGTTACACCATTCTTCCGGCATGAATATTTATCCAGTTCCCTTTTTTATTTGTGTAGTGATACTGTCGGAATAGCGTTCAGTAATGTGAAGTGTCCTGTTAAAAATCTTTAATAAATGTGTCACCCTGGTCAGGAAATATCTGCTGAGATATTATTAGTTGGTGGGTAAGCGTACAGCCTGAACCGTCTGGTCAGAATCTGACGAATTAGACAAAGTGGTGTCCACCAAATAAGTAGTGGGAACCAAAGTATCAGATATGCAGAAAAATGTGACTCCCGGCAGGCGAAAAGGCTGCCCTAATTATCCTCCCGAATTTAAACAGCAGCTCGTTGCTGCCTCCTGTGAACCCGGGATATCCATCTCAAAACTTGCTCTTGAAAATGGCATTAACGCCAATCTGTTGTTCAAATGGCGACAACAATGGCGCGAGGGAAAGCTGCTATTACCTTCTTCAGAGAGCCCCCAGCTACTTCCTGTGACTCTCGATGCAGCTGCCGAACAGCCAGAATCGCTCGCAGAGGACCCGGAAACCCTCAGTATCAGCTGTGAGGTAACGTTCCGGCACGGGACGCTCCGCTTCAATGGCAATGTCAGCGAAAAGCTCCTGACTCTGCTGATACAGGAACTGAAGCGATGATCCCGTTACCTTCCGGGACCAAAATTTGGCTGGTTGCCGGTATCACCGATATGAGAAATGGCTTCAACGGCCTGGCTGCGAAAGTACAAACGGCGCTGAAAGACGATCCCATGTCCGGCCATGTTTTCATTTTCCGGGGCCGCAGCGGCAGTCAGGTTAAACTGCTGTGGTCCACCGGTGACGGGCTGTGCCTCCTGACCAAACGGCTGGAGCGTGGGCGCTTCGCCTGGCCGTCAGCCCGTGATGGCAAAGTGTTCCTTACGCAGGCGCAGTTGGCGATGCTGCTGGAAGGTATCGACTGGCGACAGCCTAAGCGGCTGCTGACCTCCCTGACCATGCTGTAAATCTCTTTATCCTGGTTGTCACAGAATAAGCCCGGTAAAATACGGGCTTATGAACGACATCTCTTCTGACGACATCTTCCTGCTGAAACAGCGCCTGGCCGAACAGGAAGCGCTGATCCACGCCCTGCAGGAAAAGCTGAGCAACCGGGAGCGCGAAATAGACCATCTGCAGGCGCAGCTGGATAAACTCCGCCGGATGAACTTCGGCAGTCGTTCCGAAAAAGTCTCCCGCCGTATCGCACAAATGGAAGCCGATCTGAACCGGCTTCAGAAAGAGAGCGATACGCTGACTGGTAGGGTGTATGACCCGGCAGTACAGCGTCCGTTGCGTCAGACCCGCACCCGTAAGCCGTTCCCTGAATCACTACCCCGTGACGAAAAGCGACTGTTGCCTGCGGCGCCGTGCTGCCCGAACTGCGGCGGTTCACTGAGCTATCTGGGCGAGGATACCGCCGAACAGCTGGAGTTGATGCGTAGCGCCTTCCGGGTTATCCGGACGGTACGGGAAAAACATGCCTGTACTCAGTGCGATGCCATCGTGCAGGCACCTGCACCTTCGCGGCCCATCGAGCGGGGTATCGCCGGACCGGGGCTGCTGGCCCGCGTGCTGACCTCGAAGTATGCAGAGCACACCCCGCTGTATCGCCAGTCAGAAATATACGGCCGGCAAGGTGTGGAGCTGAGGCGTTCACTGCTGTCGGGCTGGGTGGATGCATGCTGCCGGCTGCTGTCTCCGCTGGAAGAGGCGCTTCATGGCTATGTCATGACTGACGGCAAACTCCATGCCGATGATACCCCGGTCCAGGTACTGCTGCCGGGTAATAAGAAGACGAAGACCGGGCGGTTGTGGGCGTATGTTCGTGATGACCGCAATACAGGGTCAGCGTTGGCACCTGCAGTGTGGTTCGCTTACAGCCCGGACAGAAAAGGCATCCATCCGCAGACTCATCTTGCCTGCTTCAGCGGTGTGCTGCAAGCGGATGCGTACGCCGGGTTCAACGAGCTGTATCGCAATGGTGGGATAACGGAAGCTGCCTGCTGGGCTCATGCCCGCCGAAAGAGCCACGATGTGCACGTCCGCATCCCGTCAGCACTGACGGAAGAAGCCCTGGAGCAGATCGGTCAGTTGTACGCCATAGAGGCGGATATAAGGGGAATGCCGGCAGAGCAGCGGCTTGCTGAACGTCAGCGAAAAACGAAACCGCTGTTGAAATCCCTGGAAAGCTGGTTGCGTAAAAAGATGAAGACCCTGTCGCGACACTCAGAGTTGGCGAAGGCGTTCGCGTACGCACTTAACCAGTGGCCGGCACTGACGTACTATGCGAACGATGGCTGGGTGGAAATCGACAACAACATCGCTGAAAATGCCCTGCGGGCGGTCAGTCTGGGTCGTAAAAACTTCCTGTTCTTCGGCTCTGACCATGGTGGTGAGCGGGGAGCGCTACTGTACAGCCTGATCGGGATGTGCAAACTGAATGACGTGGATCCAGAAAGCTACCTTCGCCATGTGCTTGGCGTCATAGCAGACTGGCCGGTCAACCGGGTCAGCGAACTGCTTCCGTGGCGCATAGCACTGCCAGCTGAATAACACATCCCCGTCAATACGGCCCTCGCTGTACGCTTACGAAGTTAATACCGTTTTGTCTGTTTTTTTAACAAAGAAAATAATCCTGGAGTAGGTTCCCGGGCATTTGCCCGGGATGATTACTGTTTTAATGGATTATTAATCTTTGCATATTCAAATGGACTGATAAATCTTTCTCTGTTTGCATCCAGAAAATCGGCCCACCACTGTAGCATCAGTCGCCGTTCTTCCAGATGTTCTGCTTTATGAATGTAAGCAGCACGTACACCGTTACGTTCCTGATGGCTCATCTGACGTTCAACTGCATCGCGGGACCACAAACCTGATTCTATTAACGCACTACATGCCATCGCCCGGAATCCATGACCACAGACATCCTGGGTTGTGTCATACCCCATAACCCTCAGGGCTTTATTTACGGTGTTTTCACTGATTGGTTTACGTGGGTCATGTGCTCCCGTAAAGATCAGACCATTTTCACCAGCCCATGTCTGAAGTTCTGCCAGTATGGCTACAACCTGTTTGCTGAGTGGCACAAGATGTGGTGTTCGCATCTTGGATCCCCGGTGTGAGAATTTTACGCCTGGCAGAGGTTCGCGTTCGGCTGGAATAGTCCACATGGCATTGTCAATATCAATTTCAGA
>OLIE01000263.1_pt1 | contig 9751 bp, 10 predicted proteins | sample 1609661 | NCBI WGS metagenome assembly OLIE01 (sample SAMEA4350137, study PRJEB24818) | metagenome | biome: human; feature: gut; material: faeces | place: Denmark | collected 2013-09
TTTTTTTTTCAAATGCAACGCCGCCCCCCGAATCCTCCACTAGATCGCTCGTCGGCAGCGTCAGAGGTGTATAAGAGCCAGGCACAACCCCCTGTATCAGCACGCCCGCCACGGCGAGGGCTGCACCGACAAACAGTGCCAGCAGCAAGCGCGGCAGTCGGTACTCCATCAATACATAATAATGCTCGCGTCCGGCCTGCCAGTCGGTCAGCAGCGCGCGCCACGGCACGGGGATCACTCCCATATGGAGTGATAACAGCGCACAGCCCGCCAGGGCAAGGGTGATGAAAATAACCAGCGCAATTTTCATCCTCGCCTCCTCACAAGCCAGACAAAGCAAGGGCTGCCAATCAGCGCCAGCACTGCGCCTGCGGGCAGATCTCCGGGGAAGGCCAGCGCGCGTGCGAGTACATCTGCCAGCAGCATCAGCGTGGCCCCCAGCAGCATGCTCACTGGCAGTACGTTGCGCTGATCGAAGCCTGCCCAGAAGCGCGCCAGATGTGGCACCAGCAGACCGATAAACGCCACCGGACCTGCCACGCTGACGCACGCACCAACCAGAAGCAGCACTAACATATTGATGACCAAACGTAGCCTCGTCAGGTTCACTCCCAGCGTATGGGCGGTGCTGTCGCTGAGGTTGAGCAGGTTCAGTTGATTCGCCAGCAGCAACACGACAGGGACTGCAGTGACCACCACCGGCAAGAGCTGCCAGACATCCTGCCAGCGGGCGTGGGACACTCCGCCTGCCAGCCAGTAAAAGATGCCGTAAGCATGATCTTCGGCCAGCAGCAGGGTGATGCGGGTAAGGCCCATACAAAAGGCCGACAGCGCGATACCCGCGAGGATCAGTTTGTTTCTGTCATGGGTATGACGAAATCCGCCTCCTGCGGTCATGACCAGCAGCCAGCTCACGCCGCCCCCGCATGCCGCGATGAACGACAGAGAATAGCCTGCAATCGGCGTCGGACTCAGCGCGCTGGTAAGCGCCATAGCCAGCGCCGCGCCGCTGTTAATGCCGAGCAGTGAAGGAGAGGCCATTGGGTTGTGGGTCAGGGTTTGCAGCAGCGTGCCCGCGAGCGCCAGGCTTGCGCCGATCAGAACGGCGACCAGGCTTCGTGGCAAACGAAGGTTTTGCACCAGCGCTTCTGGTAGCGTTGGCGTGTGTCCAGGCAGCAGGGCGCGGGTTGCATCTGCTCCGGAAACAGGAATGGCCGAGTAGCAAAACAGACTCAGCCAGAAAATAATAATAAGTGCTGCAACGGGAAGCCCCCACAGCAGCACCGGGTGTTTTATCGCGGTCATTTCACAACGGTAAGCGGCTGATGGTGGAAGATTTTTACCGTGTCAGCGGCAATACGCTCTGCAGCAAAAATACCGCGCATCCGCGCCCAGGTGTTACTGTCGACCGAAGCAACCTGCTGCTTCTGCGCGGCGGTTAACATCTGCCAGAGCGGATCTTGTTGCCAGCGTTTAACAATGCTCTCTTCGCGATAGTGGGCAACCAGCAGCCAGGCAGGATTGACCGCCAGCAGTTGCTCCAGGCCGATGGACGGCATGGACGCACCCGCCATCGCAGCGGGAACGTTCAGCCCCAGAGAGGCCAGCACGCTGCCGGTCCAGGTCTCCTGAGTATGCAGGTTGAATTGCTGTTCGCGTGATGTGCCAAAGGCCACGCGTGTCCCTTTGGGAAGCTGGCTGGCCCACTGCGCCATCCTCTCTTTATGTTGTTCCAGGCGTGCCTGCATCTCTCGCTTTTTACCCACCATTTCGCCGATGATAGCCGCAGATTGCAAATTTTCAGCGTAGGTTTCGTTGCGGGACTTAAGCAGCAGTACCGGCGCGATTTGCTGCAAGGCGATGTAAACCCCCGCATGGCGACTGCTGTCGGCAATGATCAGGTCTGGTTTCAGAGCGGCAATGGCTTCCAGGCTCGGCTGCGCGCGCGTTCCGACGGACTGCCACGGTTTCAGGTGCGCACGCACTTCGGGCAGGATGCGTTTTGCATCGTTATCGTCGGCAATACCGATCGGGCTGACGTCCACGGCGGCCAGCGCATCGGCGAACGAGAGTTCCAGCACCACAATCCGTTGTGGCGTTTTTTCGAGTGTAAACGTGCCGTGTTCGTCCTGAACCGTGGCGGCAAAGGCGTGGCTGATCACCAGCAGCAGGCCTGCAAAAACAAAACGGATAAATGCCAACATAATCACATTCCAGCTAAAAGCCCGGCAAGCCGGGCGTTAACACATCAGAACTTCAACGACCCCTGCATATACAGCGTGCGCGGCTGGCCTGCATAGATGCCTTTGTTGTTGTCGTCATAAGAGCGGATGAAGTAGTCCTGGTCGAAGATGTTTTTCACACCGAATGCCAGGTTCAGATCTGCCATCTGCGGGCCAAAATCATACGCCACGCGTGCGCCCCAGAGCATGAAGCCGGGAATGCGGCCGGTACTGCCGTCGGCGCTCTCTTTCACCGTATTGGCGTTATCCGCAAACTGGCTGGACTGGAAATCGCTGTTCAGATTGAACGTCCAGTTTCCTGGCTTGTAGTCCACGCCCAGCGTGCCTTTATGTTTCGGGGAGAATGGTACCAGATTGCCGTAGGTGTCGCCTTTCTCGCGGATTTCCGCGTTCACATACGCATAGCTGGCGTAGATGGAAACGTTATCAAGCGTTGGCGTTAGCGTACCCAGATCGTAACGTGCCTGCGTTTCCAGCCCGGTATGGCGCGTTTTGCCACGTGCAGTGACGGTGTCGTTGGTCTGGTTGGAGTCGTACTGATTGTTAAAGTTAATCAGGAACAGCCCCATTTCCGCCGTCAGCGCGCCGTCGTCGTAGCGGGTACCGAGTTCCCAGGTTCGCGCTTTTTCCGGTTCCACATTGCCGCTTTGCACAGCCTTGCCAATCTGGCTGTACTGTACGGTGCCGAACGAGCCTTCAGTGTTTGCATAAAGATTCCAGCTGTCAGTCAGGTGATAGAGCACGTTCAACGCCGGAAGCGGTGCGTTATAGCTCACTTCTTCGTGCGTGCCTGTGATGGCGTTGTTCTGGTATGACTCGATATGTTCGAAACGCATACCCGGCGTGATGGTCCAGTTGCCGATGTCGATTTTGTCATCCAGATACCAGGCGTGCGCCTCGGTGCCGGAACGCGTATCGCGGTCGTAAGGGCTTGAGCCGGACGGCAACTGCCCGCTGCTGGTGGCGGTGTAGTAACGCATTTCATGCGTTGATTCATTCAAATAGCGATAGCCCACGCCCACTTCGTGCGCGGAAGGGCCGATCATAAAGATCTGGCTGTAGCGTGGCTCAATACCGCGCACCCAGTAGTTACGCGGCGAGAGGGTGATGCGTTTGCCTTGCTCCAGGTAGCCGCTGCGCAGGGTTTGGGTGTAGAACCCCTGAATGTTGAATTTATGCTGGCTGTCTGGCTGGAACTGGTAGCCCAGGCTCGCCAGCTTGCGACGACCCCAGAAGCGGTCATACGGGCGGGTGGATTGCCAGCGATCGGCGTCGTAATCCGCGCGAGACAGGCCACCGGGCATGTCGGCTTCACCATCGTAATATTGCAGCAGGCTGTTGAAGGTGTGCACCTCATCCGGCGCATATTTGCTTTTCAGCATCAGGTCGTCGATGCGGGTGGCGCTGTGCTCGCGCCAGTCACTGCCGCGCGTGCCGGAGTAGAGCAGCGCGGTGCCAAAACCGTTGTCCGCTGTGCCGCCCACCATCAGGTTGTGCGTCTCTTTCGGGTTGTTTTGTGAAGAGGTTGGGCTGAGCTGACCTTCCACGCCCGCCTCGATACCAAAGTCCTGCGGAATGGCACGGGTAACAAAGTTCACCACGCCGCCCACGCTCTGCGGTCCGTAACGCACCGCACCACCACCGCGTACCACGTCAATGGCATCCATGTTGCCGAGCGAAACGGGAGCCAGTGAAAGCTGCGGCTGACCGTAAGGGGCGAAGGGGACGGGGATGCCGTCCATCAGGACGGTCGAGCGGCTGGCGAGGCGCGGGCTCAGGCCCCGGATGCCAAAGTTCATCGCCAGGTCGTGGCTGCCGGTGCCGTTGTTTTCCGGCGCGCTGACGCCAGGGATGCGGTTAAGTACCTCACGCATGGTGGTTGCGCCGGTTTTGGCGAAATCCTCACGGCGGATCACGTCACGCGCGCCAGCATGTTCAAATACGTCGTTTTCACGCGCATCACCCAGCCAGTCGCCGACCACGGTCAGGGCATCTTCTTTTGGTGCGGGCGCGGGCTCCAGCGTCCAGCTGTTATTTCCCAGCGGTTTTACCTGCAGTCCGCTGCCGTCCAGCAGTTGTTGCAGGCCGCTCTCGACGTCGTAATCGCCGTGCAGGCCGTTGCTCTGCTTGCCGCGCGTCAGGCTGGCGTCAACCGAGAGGGTAAATCCGCTGTGTGCGGCATACTGATTGAGCGCTTTATCGAGCGATCCCGGTGCGATATTAACCTGTGCAGCAAAAGCGGAAAACGAGAGACCGGCCAGCGGCAGCAGGCTCAGGCGAATGGCGTTAACCAAAGGTGTTGTTTTACGAAAAACGCGTAACGGCGTCATACCTTCCCCATCATCATTTTTGTTGTGTTCAGCTATGAGTCGAACGAGAAGGGTAAAAAGGACAATCGAAATAAGAATTATTTTCCTTACAGTGGTGAAATGTTTATCCAGTACCGCGTAATAGACTGAATTTTAACGGGAAGCGCTTGCGCGATAACGTTCAGGATCGCATCGGTATTTTTCAGCGGGAACGTCCCGCTCAGGCGCAGCCCGGCAACGGCGGGATCGCAGCGCAGCACGCCGTTGCGGTAACGGGTTAGCGTGGCTATCACCTCACCCAGCGGTTTATCGCTGAAGCTCAGGATGTCCTTCGTCCAGCTTGTACTCTCGTCATCCAGCGGTTTCACTGCGCCAAACTCAGAGGCGCTGAACTGCAGGCTTTCACCAGCGTTCACGATGCGTTTTTGCGCGGGGGCACTGGCGAGAAGCACTTCCACAGCGTGCTGCTGCACGTCAAGCTGCGTGAAATTATCCTGCTGGCGGACGGTAAATTCTGTCCCTAAAGCAGTGAGCTGGCCCTGACGGGTCAGGACACGGAAGGGGCGTTGCAGGGCATCTTTCGCGGTAGTAATGGCGATTTCACCGTACCAGAGCCGGACGGTGCGCTGATGCGCATCAAAACGCACATCCGCCGCGCTTTGGGTATTCAGCGTGAGCAGGGAGCCATCTTCCAGTTGCTGACGGCTGACTGTGCCTTTGGCGGTGCGGTAATCTGCCCGCAGACCTTCGCCGGTTTCCGACTGCCAGAGCTGCCAGCCTCCGCCAGCGCCGAGCAACAGCAGTAATCCTTTCATCACGTGACGGCGGGTGAGGCGGGTATCGTGCAACGCCCTGCTGGCAACGTCGCCAGGCACACCGCCAAGCTGGTTGCGCAGGTTTTCAACCTGCTGCCAGGCCCACTGGTTATCCTGATCCTGTTCATACCACTGTTGCCAGCGCGCTTCCTGTTGTGGGCTGACGCGCTCGCCGCTTAGCACGGCATACCAGTGGGAAGCTGAACGCAGCGCCTGACGGCGGGAATCGGTTAACAAAGGATTCATAACCCATACTCCAGACGGAACAGCAGGCAGTGCTCGACGGCTTTCGCCACGTATTTTTTCACGGAGCTGATGGAAACACCGAGTTTGTGCGCAATCTCGCTGTATGTCAGACCATCCAGTTGCGAAAGCAGAAACGCTTCACGTGTTTTGCCGTTTAGCCCGTCCAGCATGCTGTCGAGGAGTTGTAGGGTCTCGAGTTGGCTTTCGCGTTCCTCAGGTGAAGGCGCTCCCCCCTCCGGCATAAGCGCCAGCATCTCCAGATACGCTTTTTCCAGCGCGTTTCGGCGAAACAGGTCCACCATCACGCGTTTGGCGATAGTGCAGAGGAAGGAGCGAGGATCGCGGATCGTCGAGAGCGTTTCGCTGACCATTACCCGCAAAAAAGTGTCCTGGGCAATGTCATCTGCATCAAAAGCAGACTGGAGTTTGCGCGTCAGCCAGCTTTTCAACCAGCCGTGATGTGTGCCATAAAGCGACTCGAACGTTAAGGAAGCTGTGGTAGTGGCGCGGTCAGACATGCGGAGTGCATCAAAAGTTAATTATCACGTAGTCATATTAATATGAGAATGGTTATCATTACAATTGGAAATAAAATTGTTTCCAATAGACATTTTTAACATGTTGTTTTTCTAAGTGTTATAAGGTAGGTATAAAATGGGATGGAGCCTCTGCTTCTGGCATGTGTCGGTCAGAATGACTCATGATGTGGTCTGCTATTATTGACATCCTCACTGCCCTAAAGGATGGGGATTTCGGTAATGCTGCCAACTTACTGATTTAGTGTATGATGGTGATTTTAAGGTGCTTGCGTGGCTTCCATTTCCATCAGATGTCCTTCCTGCTCCGCTACTGAAGGCGTGGTGCGTAACGGCAAAAGCACTGCCGGACATCAGCGCTATCTCTGCTCTCCTTGCCGTAAAACATGGCAACTACAGTTCACTTACACCGCCTCTCAGCCCGGTAAGCACCAGAAAATCATTGATATGGCCATGAATGGCGTCGGATGTCGCGCCAGTGCACGCATTATGGGCGTTGGCCTCAACACGGTTTTACGTCACTTAAAAAAATCAGGCCGCAGTCGGTAACCTCGCGCATACAACCGGGCAGTGATGTGATTGTCTGCGCTGAAATGGACGAACAGTGGGGCTACGTCGGTGCTAAATCACGTCAGCGCTGGCTGTTTTACGCGTATGACAGGATACGGAGGACGGTTGTGGCGCACGTCTTCGGTGAACGCACTCTGGCCACACTGGAGCGTCTTCTGAGCCTGCTGTCGGCCTTTGAGGTCGTGGTATAGATGACGGATGGCTGGCCGCTGTATGAATCCCGCCTGAAGGGAAAGCTGCACGTTATCAGCAAGCGTTACACTCAGCGCATTGAGCGACATAATCTGAATCTGAGACAACATCTGGCAAGGCTGGGACGGAAGTTACTGTCGTTCTCAAAATCGGTGGAACTGCATGACAAAGTCATCGGGCATTATCTGAACATAAAACACTATCAGTAAGTTGGAGTCATTACCTCCTCCCGAACTCAAAGCTATCATACAGATAATTACTGGTTAACCCTATATAGGGCATTTTAAAGTGTTGTGATCTTACCCAGCAATAGTGGACACGCGGCTAAGTGAGTAAACTCTCAGTCAGAGGTGATTCACAAGACAAAACAGTTTCAACCAGTAAAAAAACGTAAACACCATTCGCATGAATTTCGTAGTTAAGATCTGAAGCTTGCAGAATGCATCGGTGTTACTGCCGGAGTTCGTGAACTTAGTCTGCATGAATCACCACAGCTTTACATCTGTCGCAGTAAACAGCAAAATCAGCAAACTTACTTAATTATATCGAGTGCGATTACAATCGCTGGCGATGGTACAGTTGGTGTGGCGGTCTCAGTCCGGAACAATTTGAAAATCAGAATCTCACTTAAAACGGCATCCATTTTACAAAAGATGGCCGTCTGTGTATTTGTAATGAATACCTTCTACATGTTTAGAGTGCATAATCCACGACAAGGCGATATCCTAAAAATTAGCTAGCAGGCAACTTTGATGGCATAGATAATGTTTTTAGTAAAAAAGAGTTGACTGAATATAATACAGCCTCTTCCTACATAAGAAGGAATGTGCTCACAAAAAAAACCATTAGTCTGCTTCCTGTTCTTACAATAATCAGTATTATGTATTTTATTTATATAGCAAAATATGCTTGTTACACCTGTCATAATTAGGCATGGTAAAATTATTGACTGAACCCTGGGGGAGAAAGATGCACAGTGATTATTATAATATGGTTTTTGGTGAAAAATTGGCCAATATTTTATATGAAGCTAACTCTCAATTTTTTTACGAGAGAAATGTCATAGAAGAGGCAGTCAACGCTTTATTCTGTGAGCGTGAAATAATAAACAACAAGAACATAATAAAGAAGCTGATGTTCTTTTTGTCAGATGTTAATCACACCAAGAAAGATGTTGTTCAGAGCGCACTTAATATTATCATTGACATTACATCAGGTGATATTTGAGATTTTACATAAAAGATAATCTCTCAAGGAGTCTTATCTGAAAACGAAATATATAGTCCCTCTCGTTTTGTAATATCGATTGGCTTTGTTGAATCGGTTACGTACCCCGGAGCCGGTCATATTTTCAGGTAATACACACGCTTTCAGACATTTCGGCTTTCGTCATTTTGGTATCATGGGCATAGCTTCTGCTACCTGACCATCATAATCACGCAGCTTCAGTGAAGCAGTGACCACCTGTTTAACCCGGTGTATCGTTATGATCTTATCCAGCAATTGAACCGCCCCGGGTTTCCTGGAGAGTGTTTTATCTGTGAACTCAGGCTGCCAGATCATCGTTTCCGATGGAAGCATAATAAGCTTTTTCTGCTTCTGCCGGAGGAGTATGGCCCAGCCTTTCCAGCAATCGTCGATTGTTATACCAGTCCACCCACGTGAGTGTGGCCAGTTCCACTTCTGCACGGTTTTTCCAGCTCTTACGGTGTATTACCTCCGCTTTGTAAAGACCATTGATGCTCTCCGCCATCGCGTTGTCATACGAGTCGCCTGTACTTCCTGTTGATGCCAGTAATCCGGCTTCCTTAAGCCGCTGTGTGTAGGCCAGCGATACATACTGAGAACCTTTATCACTGTGATGGACCGTGCCGGACGGTCGACGGGCCCATAACACCTGCTCCAGTGCATCCAGCACGAATGTCGTCTCCATGGACGATGAGACCCGCCACCCCACAATGTATCCGGCAAACACATCAATGATGAACGCCACACAGACGAAGCCCTGCCATGTGCTGACGTAAGTAAAATCAGCCACCCACAGCTGGTCAGGTCGTTCTGCCACGAACTGACGGTTTACGCGGTCGCCTGCGGCAACGGCTTTCCGGCTGATGGTCGTACGGACCTTTTTACCCCGGAGAACACCGGCAAGTCCCATAACCGCCATGAGACGTGCCACAGTGCATCTGGCCACTCTGATACCTTCCCGTAACAACTGACGCCAGACTTTACGCACACCGTATACCTTGTGATTTTCATCGTATACGCGCTGTATCTCTTTCTTCAGCCAGTCATCGCGCTGCGCACGGGCACTGCGTTTATCCGGATGATGTCGCTGTTGCTGACAGTGGTAATACGTTGACGGGGCAATATGCAGTTCGCTGCATAGCGGTCCGACCCCGTACTGCTCACGCAGCTTATCCAGCAGTGGCATCATTTTTTCCAGAGGCGGTCGAACTCCGCCTTCGCAAAATAAGCGGAAGCCTGGCGAAGGATATCGTTACTGCGGCGCAGTTCACGATTTTCACGCTCCAGCTCTTTCAGACGCTGACGTTCAGCGGTGGTGAGCCCTCCATCACCGCCCCCGGTATCCCGCTCATGCTGGCGAACCCAGACACGCAGAGTCTCCGGCGTACAGCCAATCTTTGGAGCAATGGAACAAATTGTCGCCCATTGTGAGTCATATTCGCCCTGACTTTCCAGAACCATACGGGCTGCCCGTTGACGGACTTCAGGGGAAAAACGAGTATTTTTAGTCATCCTGTTTACCTCTTTCTCAGGAAGTTTAGTCTCCAGGATTCCCGGGGCGGTTCAGTTTCCTAACCATCAAGTGTATATGC
>OLIE01000297.1_pt1 | contig 9117 bp, 5 predicted proteins | sample 1609661 | NCBI WGS metagenome assembly OLIE01 (sample SAMEA4350137, study PRJEB24818) | metagenome | biome: human; feature: gut; material: faeces | place: Denmark | collected 2013-09
TGTGTTTACTATTAATTTAGATTTCTTATGTATATATTTTTTTGTTATTTTCTTTTATTCTAAGTGAATAGCTTTATTAAGTTCCAGTTTGTATTTTTTTTTTTTTTCAAGCAGAAGACGGCATACGAGATCTAGTACGGTCTCGTGGGCTCGGAGTTGTGTATAAGAGCCAGACTTTCGGTTTTTCCTTCTTAGGTTCGGCCTTAGGCTTTACCACAACCGTTTCTTCTTCGGTCTGAGTAATCATTTCCTGTTCAGTCTCCACTTCCGGTTCGGGCTGCGGAGCCGGCACTTCTTCCGGTAAAACCTCCACGTCCACCATGGTAGAAGGATCATAGTTTCCATAAGCAGCATCCACATCTCCCATCATAACAGGTACTCCCCCGGCTTCTTCGTCCGGATGCGGGATAGCAAAACTTACGAGAATCAAAAGAGCAATAATAGCCACATGCACCAACAATGCACCCAACGCCCCTATATATTCACTCTTTCTTTTTATGTTCATTTCTTCTTTGTTTCCGGCGGGCGTGTAGCCAACACCATTTTAAAATGATTCTCATTAGCGATGTTCAGCACTTTAACGATTTCGCGATAAGGCACAGTTTCATCTGCATAGAGAGCAACATACATCTCAGGTTCTTTATCCGCACAACTTTGGAGGAATGGAGTTAACTCTTCCAACCCCAAAGCATGCTCTTTTTCATTACCAAACGCTGCATAATAGTTCAGGTTCTTATCAATAATAACCCTTGTCAACGGCTTGGCCGAAGTTTGCTGTTTCCCCTGTGGCAACAGCACTTTAATCGCATTGGGCGACACAACAGTTGAGGTTATCATAAAAAAGATAAGCAACAGGAATATGACATCCGTCATAGATGCCATACTAAAGTTGGGTGATATTTTTGCTCGACGCTTTAATGCCATAAAATAATTCTTCAAGATGCCAATCTGTCAATGTGCTAATTGGCTACGCACTTTATTTTATCTCAGCACTTTATTTTTGTGCAGGTTCATTAAGCAAATCCATAAACTCCATAGTTCTGGATTCCATCTTATTGACCACTCGGTCTACCAACATCACCAGGTAGTTGTAAGCAAACATAGCAATAATACCCACAATCAAACCACCCACAGTAGTAATCATGGCTTCATAAATACCTCCTGAAAGCAATGTTATGTCTATGTTACCGCTTCCGGCATTCGCCATTTCGTAAAATGCCCGCACCATACCGGTTACCGTACCCAGGAAGCCAAGCATCGGTGCACCACCGGAAATGGTAGCCATTACCGTCAGTCCTTTCTCTAACTTGGCCACCTCTATATTTCCCACATTTTCAATAGCAACCTGCACATCATTTACCGGACGTCCCAAACGGCTGATACCTTTCTCAATCATGCGGGCTGAAGGAGTATTTATCGTACGACAGTAATTAATGGCCGATTTTATCTCCCCACTATGGATATAATCTTTAATCTTCTCCATAAACATCGGATCTTCTTTACCGGCTTTCCGAATCATATAGTTACGTTCGAACAGAATGTAGAAACAGACAACAGACAGTACGGCCAGTACAATCATAATCCATCCACCCTTGATAGCCATATCAAGCATATTCATTTCTGCCGGTGCAGATACAGGAGTCAATACAGGATTGGCCGATGCAACGGAGTCAGCCAGATTGGTAGCCACTTGGGCTAATAGTAGCATTGCATTCATTAGCGAAGACAGTTTTTATATTCTTGGATGGTACGTTCCAGTCCCAGATACAGTGCATCGCTTATCAAAGCATGACCGATAGAGACTTCGTCCAACCAAGGTATGTTTTTATAAAAATAATTCAGATTCAATAAACTCAAGTCATGACCGGCATTCAGACCGATCCCCAATCTACGTGCCGCTTTTGCCGCTTCAACAAAAGGAGCAACAGCCGCAGCCGGATCTTTCGGATAGGCAGTAGCATAGGGCTCGGTATATAATTCCACCCGATCGGCACCTGCTTTCGCAGCATATTCAATCATTTCCGCATCAGGTGCCACAAATACGGATGTACGGATACCTGCCCCGTTAAATTCATCCAATACTTCTGTCAGGAAATCAAAGTTAACCTTGGTATCCCATCCCGAATTAGAAGTTATCTGAGAAGGATCATCCGGAACCAAAGTCACCTGATGAGGTTTCACCTTCAACACCAAGTCAATAAACTCAGGAGAAGGATATCCTTCAATATTAAATTCGGTCCGAAGCAACGGACGCAAATCATACACATCCGAACGACGGATATGGCGTTCATCCGGACGGGGGTGAACCGTTATTCCGTCAGCACCGAAACTCTCACAATCCAACGCCACCTTAACCACGTTCGGAACATTTCCCCCACGGGCATTCCGAAGGGTAGCCACTTTGTTTATGTTCACACTTAATTTAGTCATAGTTCTATGTCTTAATATAATACGGAGCTTTTACCCATATGTTTTGCGCAAAAGTACAAATATTAGCGATAAGATAACAGCAATACCGAAAAAAAATCCCAAATTTGCGACATACTAGAAACTTTTATCAACATGAAATTTGCCATTTTCGGAAATACATACCAAGCTAAGAAGTCCTCACATGCTGCCACCCTGTTCAAATTACTCGAGAAACATGGAGCTGAAATCTGCGTATGCAGGGAGTTTCATCGTTTTCTGAAGTCCGATTTAAAACTGAACGTTAAGGCAGATGATTTGTTCGATGAAAACAATTTTGATGCCGACATGGTGATCAGCATTGGCGGTGACGGCACTTTTCTGAAGGCAGCACGCCGTGTAGGCAATAAAGGAATCCCTATTTTAGGCATCAATACCGGACGATTAGGGTTTCTGGCAGATGTATCTCCGGAAGAAATGGAAGAAACGATTGAAGAGGTTTATCAGAACCATTATACTGTTGAGGAACGAAGTGTACTCCAGTTACTTTGCGACGATAAACATTTACAAAATTCGCCTTATGCTCTCAATGAAATAGCCATTCTGAAACGAGACAGTTCATCAATGATCAGTATCCGTACAGCAATCAACGGGGCACATCTCACTACTTATCAAGCAGACGGTTTGATTATTGCTACTCCAACAGGTTCTACTGCCTATTCATTAAGCGTAGGTGGCCCTATTATCGTTCCACACTCCAAAACGATTGCAATCACTCCTGTCGCCCCACACAGTTTAAATGTAAGGCCTATAGTAATCTGTGATGACTGGGAAATTACTTTAGATGTAGAAAGCCGTAGTCATAACTTTCTGGTAGCAATAGACGGTAGCAGTGAAACCTGTAAAGAGACTACTCGTCTCACTATCCGTAGAGCAGACTATAGCATTAAGGTGGTGAAACGCTTTAACCACATCTTTTTCGATACCTTGCGTACCAAAATGATGTGGGGGGCTGACAGTAGAGTGTAAAACAGCTCACAAAAGCACCTTCCTTATATCCCTCTACTCTTACGACACATTTTTTCCTATATAAAACCCATTCATTCGCTTGAATCGCCTCTTTTGCAAGGCTCTGTACCCCCGTGCCCCCAAAGGATGCGGAGATACCCACCTCTTCCAATAACCGTTATATAGGACAAGAAAAGGCTATCGGATTTCCCATAGCCATCTCCATTAAGAAAGTGTTATCCGGAGGGCAGCCTGGCGCTCCCTTTCCTTCCCCCCCGTATAAAACAAGTCATCCCCTCCGGTCTTTCGACCAAAGGGGATGAACCATCTGAAAAAAACGGCGACTACCTACTCTCCCACTGTTACGCAGTACCATCGGCGTGATCAGGCTTAACTTCTCTGTTCGGAATGGGAAGAGGTGGAACCCTGATGCTATAGTCACCTGAATAAGGCAGACATAATGTACAAAAGTAAATTCAGCGGTCTATTATATAAATAGTGAAGCTAAACGGATATATAAACCATTGAAGGCGGATAAAAGAAAGTCATCGGGCAATTAGTAACGCTCGGCTGTGATGTTACCACCTGTACACCTGCGTCCTATCAACGTTGTAGTCTACAACGACCCTAAAAAGAAATCTAATCTTGTGGCTGGCTTCGTACTTAGATGCTTTCAGCACTTATCCAATCCCGACTTAGATACCCGGCAATGCACCTGGCGGCACAACCGGTAAACCAGAGGTCAGTCCAACACGGTCCTCTCGTACTAGTGTCAGAGCCACGCAAATTTCATACGCCCACGATAGATAGAGACCGAACTGTCTCACGACGTTCTGAACCCAGCTCGCGTGCCACTTTAATGGGCGAACAGCCCAACCCTTGGGACCTTCTCCAGCCCCAGGATGTGACGAGCCGACATCGAGGTGCCAAACCCCTCCGTCGATATGAGCTCTTGGGAGGGATCAGCCTGTTATCCCCGGAGTACCTTTTATCCTTTGAGCGATGTCCCTTCCATACGGAAACACCGGATCACTATGCTCTAGTTTCCTACCTGATCGACTTGTAAGTCTCCCAGTCAAGCGCCCTTATGCCATTACACTCTACCGCCGGTTACCAATCGGCGTGAGGGCACCTTTAGAAGCCTCCGTTACGCTTTTGGAGGCGACCACCCCAGTCAAACTACCCACCAAACAGTGTCCTCGCATCAGCGAGTTAGAACTCAAATAACCAAAGGGCCGTATTTCAACAGCGACTCCACAAACACTGGCGTGCCTGCTTCAAAGTCTCCGGCCTATCCTACACATCAATTACCCAAATTCAATGTTAAGCTATAGTAAAGGTTCACGGGGTCTTTTCGTCCCATCGCGGGTAATCGGCATCTTCACCGATACTACAATTTCACTGAGCTCACGGTTGAGACAGTGTCCAGATCATTACACCATTCGTGCAGGTCGGAACTTACCCGACAAGGAATTTCGCTACCTTAGGACCGTTATAGTTACGGCCGCCGTTTACTGGGGCTTCAATTCAATGCTTCTCTTGCGATGACATCTCCTCTTAACCTTCCAGCACCGGGCAGGTGTCAGGCTGTATACGTGATCTTTCAATTTTGCACAGCCCTGTGTTTTTGTTAAACAGTTGCCTGGACCTATTCTCTGCGCCCTCCCGTCACCGGGTAGGGACCCTTTATCCCGAAGTTACAGGGTCAATTTGCCTAGTTCCTTAACCGTGATTCACTCAAGCGCCTGAGTATATTCAACCCGACTACGTGTGTCCGTTTACGGTACGGGTACCTGTAAGATTAAGTTTAGCGGATTTTCTTGGGAGTATGTTTACACGCACTATTACCGTTTTCCGAGGAAATTGGTATACTGTCAGGTTCGACTCTTATCCCGGATTTGCCTGGGATAATCAACATCTACACCCTTTAACGGACTATTCCGTCAGTCCGCGGCGTTGTCACTCCTCCGTCTCCACATCACTCCTATAGGTAGTACAGGAATATTAACCTGTTCTGCCATCGGCCTCACCGTTCGGCTGAGCCTTAGGACCCGACTAACCCTGATCCGATTAGCGTTGATCAGGAAACCTTAGTCTTGCGGCGAGGGGGTTTCTCACCCCCTTTATCGTTACTTATACCTACATTTGCTTTTCCACACGCTCCAGTAAAGCTCACGCTTCGCCTTCAACGCTGAGTGGAATGCTCCCCTACCGATACTTACGTATCCCATAGCTTCGGTAAAACACTTAATGCCCGATTATTATCCACGCCAAACTCCTCGACTAGTGAGCTGTTACGCACTCTTTAAATGAATGGCTGCTTCCAAGCCAACATCCTAGCTGTCTTAGCAATCTGACTTCGTTAGTTCAACTTAGTGTTTATTTGGGGACCTTAGCTGATGGTCTGGATTCTTCTCCTTTAGGACATGGACCTTAGCACCCATGCCCTCACTCCTGAGATAGAACTAATGCGCATTCGGAGTTTATCAAGACTTGATAGGCGGTGAAGCCCTCGCATCTTATCAGTCGCTCTACCTCACATTAGTAACTCTCAAGGCTGCACCTAAATGCATTTCGGGGAGTACGAGCTATCTCCAAGTTTGATTAGCCTTTCACCCCCACCCTCAGGTCATCCGGAAGCTTTTCAACGCTTATCGGTTCGGTCCTCCAGTTAGTGTTACCTAACCTTCAACCTGCCCAAGGGTAGATCACTTGGTTTCGCGTCTACTCCTTCCGACTATCCGCCCTGTTCAGACTCGCTTTCGCTTCGGATCCACATCTCAAGATGCTTAACCTTGCCGGAAAAAGTAACTCGTAGGTTCATTATGCAAAAGGCACGCCGTCACAACTTACGCTGCTCCGACCGCTTGTAGGCGCATGGTTTCAGGGACTATTTCACTCTTCTATTCGAAGTGCTTTTCACCTTTCCTTCACAGTACTGGTTCGCTATCGGTCTCTCGGGAGTATTTAGCCTTACCGGATGGTCCCGGCTGATTCACGCAGAATTCCTCGTGCTCCGCGCTACTCAGGATACCACTACGCTTCGGTTACCTTAGAATACCGGGCTATCACCGTCTATGGCACGACTTTCCAGCCGTTTCTTCTCAATAACTGTCTTGCGAGAGCGTGGTCCTACAACCCCACACATGCCGTAACATGGGTGGTTTGGGCTAATCCCCGTTCGCTCGCCACTACTAGGGGAATCATTATTTATTTTCTTTTCCTGCAGGTACTAAGATGTTTCAGTTCCCTGCGTTAGCCTCCAACCAAGTTGGATGACATTCCTTCAGAATGCCGGGTTGTCCCATTCGGAAATCTTCGGATCAATGGTCATTTGCACCTACCCGAAGCTTATCGCAGCTTATCACGTCCTTCATCGCCTCCGAGAGCCAAGGCATCCGCCATGCGCCCTTATTTACTTTCTTTTATCGCCAGGGATCATTTCCTTTGAAAGGAGATGAACCCAATGGTTCGATATATACTTTTAGCTCTTACTAAATTTACTTTTTTCTGTACATCATGTCAAAGATCGTTTGATAACACGCAAGCCTCTTAGGTTGCGGTATCGGAGTGGAGAATAACGGATTCGAACCGTTGACCCTCTGCGTGCAAGGCAGATGCTCTAGCCAGCTGAGCTAATCCCCCAATCATACAAGATAAAATATCTATCTGTTGGTAGTCCCAGGCAGAGTTGAACTGCCGACCTCTACATTATCAGTGTAGCGCTCTAACCAACTGAGCTATAGGACTATGTTCCTAGCGGCATTGTCGGCTGCGTTCGGCATAATCGATGCAAGCATCGCTTCTGCTCTCTCTTGCTCGACAATTCAACCGTGTCCTGTTTTAGACTCGGCTTCTGTTTTTCTCTTGTTTATCTCTATCTATATTGCTATAGATGGTTGATCTATATTCTATAAATAAACAAGTACCAGTAGTACAATTTAGAACCAATGAACGTCGTTTTCAACATCGCTCCAGAAAGGAGGTGTTCCAGCCGCACCTTCCGGTACGGCTACCTTGTTACGACTTAGCCCCAGTCACCAGTTTTACCCTAGGACGATCCTTGCGGTTACGTACTTCAGGTACCCCCGGCTCCCATGGCTTGACGGGCGGTGTGTACAAGGCCCGGGAACGTATTCACCGCGCCGTGGCTGATGCGCGATTACTAGCGAATCCAGCTTCACGAAGTCGGGTTGCAGACTTCGATCCGAACTGAGAGAGGATTTTGGGATTAGCATACGGTCACCCGCTAGCTGCCTTCTGTACCCCCCATTGTAACACGTGTGTAGCCCCGGACGTAAGGGCCGTGCTGATTTGACGTCATCCCCACCTTCCTCACATCTTACGACGGCAGTCTCTCTAGAGTCCTCAGCATGACCTGTTAGTAACTAAAGATAAGGGTTGCGCTCGTTATGGCACTTAAGCCGACACCTCACGGCACGAGCTGACGACAACCATGCAGCACCTTCACAGCGGTGATTGCTCACTGACATGTTTCCACATCATTCCACTGCAATTTAAGCCCGGGTAAGGTTCCTCGCGTATCATCGAATTAAACCACATGTTCCTCCGCTTGTGCGGGCCCCCGTCAATTCCTTTGAGTTTCACCGTTGCCGGCGTACTCCCCAGGTGGAATACTTAATGCTTTCGCTTGGCCGCTTACTGTATATCGCAAACAGCGAGTATTCATCGTTTACTGTGTGGACTACCAGGGTATCTAATCCTGTTTGATACCCACACTTTCGAGCATCAGTGTCAGTTGCAGTCCAGTGAGCTGCCTTCGCAATCGGAGTTCTTCGTGATATCTAAGCATTTCACCGCTACACCACGAATTCCGCCCACCTCTACTGTACTCAAGACTGACAGTATCAACTGCAATTTTACGGTTGAGCCGCAAACTTTCACAACTGACTTACCAGTCCACCTACGCTCCCTTTAAACCCAATAAATCCGGATAACGCTCGGATCCTCCGTATTACCGCGGCTGCTGGCACGGAGTTAGCCGATCCTTATTCATATAATACATACAAAACAGTATACATACTGCACTTTATTCTTATATAAAAGAAGTTTACGACCCATAGAGCCTTCATCCTTCACGCTACTTGGCTGGTTCAGGCTAACGCCCATTGACCAATATTCCTCACTGCTGCCTCCCGTAGGAGTTTGGACCGTGTCTCAGTTCCAATGTGGGGGACCTTCCTCTCAGAACCCCTATCCATCGAAGGCTTGGTGAGCCGTTACCTCACCAACAACCTAATGGAACGCATCCCCATCCTTTACCGGAATCCTTTAATAATGAAACCATGCGGAATCATTATGCTATCGGGTATTAATCTTTCTTTCGAAAGGCTATCCCCGAGTAAAGGGCAGGTTGGATACGTGTTACTCACCCGTGCGCCGGTCGCCAGCAAAGAAAGCAAGCTTTCTTCCTGATGCCCCTCGACTTGCATGTGTTAAGCCTGTAGCTAGCGTTCATCCTGAGCCAGGATCAAACTCTTCATTGTAAAAGTATTGTTATATATCCCAATAAGGGATGATATTAGCTCTGTTCAGGATGTCGAAAATTTATTGACGGTCATTTTTTACATACCTATATAATAAGTATTGACGGTTCTAAATTTGACTTGTACTACTTGTATTGTTTATCAATTTTTCAAAGAACTCTTCTTTTTAAATTCTGCTTCGTTTCAAAAGCGGGTG